>VTLG01002236.1_pt1 | contig 48146 bp, 68 predicted proteins | sample 4694571 | NCBI WGS metagenome assembly VTLG01 (sample SAMN12604809, study PRJNA352737) | marine metagenome | biome: ENVO:00000447; feature: ENVO:00000209|ENVO:00000569|ENVO:01000036; material: ENVO:00002151; isolation source: viral sequences binned using virsorter ... | reverse complement strand
GGCTACCGACTTCGTTGTGATAACTCCAATCTCACTTTGTTTTACAACTTTTTGTTGTTTTTTCAAATATATGTATATTATACTCACTTTCTAACCATTTGTCAAGAAGAATTTTGATTTTTTTCTTGAAAGGTGGGGTGGCGTTTTGCCTCGTCCCAACGGGGTTGCCCTCGTTTGGTTTTCCTTATTTCTAAATATAAGTATATTATACTCACTTTACAACCATTTGTCAACAAAAACTTCGCATTATTTGTTGAAAATTCACTTTAGTCAAGGTGTCGGAGTCGAACCGACCACTTCCTAGATAGGTGTGCTTCCGTAGACACTTACCTTGACTGGGGTTGTCGCCCTGACTAAAATGGGTTGTTTAGGTCAACCACTCCCAATCATTTACTGACTGATTGCGTCAACTAGTCTTTGAAGGTCTTGTTTACCTGCTTTGACAAGTGTTGGCATTTCGATACCGAAGTGTGCCTCAAGAGTAGAAACTAATTCTGATTTGCTGATTACAGGTTCACCTGATTTAGTTGTTCTAGGTTGTGCAACATACACTCCCTCTCTTGAAAGTTTAGCAATAATACTTCTTGTAGTTTTGCCAAACTGGTTTGCTAATGCGTCAACTGTTTCTCTTGTTGGATTAGCAGTATATTGTGTAGTCATTTCGCTGACCATTTCGTCTGTATAATTTTTAGCGTTTGCCATAATTTTATTTTCTCCCAAAAATTTTATAATTATATTATATCCAATGTGATTACGATTGTCAAGAACTTTTTTATAAAACTTCACTTTTCTGTCCGAATTAATGTGTTTTTTGTCTATCATCTCGTTCTCCTAAATATAGATATATTATAGATGAAGTGGTTGCCCGTGTCAACAATAAATGCGAATTATTTATAAAAATGTGCATTTTACTTCGGGGGGCGGGACGCGAAACCTCACAGCGGGTGTCGTCAAAACTTCAAAAAACGCCAAAAAAGTTGCATTTTCTGTTGACAACCCCGCAAAAGTATGATATAATTAGTATAAGTCGTATAATGACTACTTCGTTTTAGCACTTCACTTTGGCACTTCGTTTGCGCACTTCGTTTCGTTACTGCACTGGCGTTTTGGCGCAGAGTATGCCCGCAAACCCCTGTTTTAAAGGGTTTCGGGCAGTTTTGCTGTCTTTTGCGGGGTCTTAAACCGCATACCTATAGGGCAGTCTGCGAAAAGACCCGCCAAATTAAAAAAGTTGGTCTTTTTTCAAATTTACCCTTGACACCCGCGACAGAGTGTGATATAATCGGCGCGTTTTACCGCAAGAGTTATCCACAGGTTATTCACAGTAAATTAACACCCATTATTTTCAATTTAGGGGTTGACCAAAGTGAAAAAATCCGTATAATAGATATCATGAAAAACGAAAAGAAAGTTGAAAAAACAAAAGCAACATTAGTTCGTGAATTGGAAGCAAAATTAAAAGTAAACAAAGGTTTCCTTGACAGTCTCGAAAGAGCAAACAAAGAGACAATTGTTAAATTAATCAACCTTTAAATCCGACAGTTGTTAATAGTTTCCGAAGTGTAAGATACTTTGTCCCTCAAATCTAGTCAACTGTCCCTATTGGCACGGGACAGTTGGTCGCCAAACCCGACACATGTCCAGAGGGACGCATTGTGTCGGGTTTTTTTGTGCGTTTCAACGATAGTAAGTGCTTACTAACCTTGCAAAAGGGGACAAATGTCGCGGCAAATTATTTTAAATTTTTTTAAATTTTCTATTGACAAATATAAAAAAGTGTGGTATAATATTAGGGTTGGCGGGCGGGGTGCCTGTGGATAACCTGTGGATAAGTCGGCTCCGCCGAAGACCCGCCTACGGCACATCAGTCTGGCACTAGCTAATAGACAGACTTCGTTTCGTTACTGCACTGTGTATTTGGCGCACAGACTCTATTTCGTTTCGATACTGCACTGCGCATAGGCGCTGTGGCGACAGCGTTCTCTAAAAGTCAGGCAGGGGGTGTCCTCCAATATTTCGTGGTGAAAAAAAGTGAGGGTTGGGAATTCTTGCATTTGCTCAAATTCCCTTGCCCTCATTCTCGCCTTATGCAGTTGAGAATTTGAGAAAACTACCAACCGAGATTTTAAGTTTTCTCGTTTTCGGTAAACCTTATCATGCTGAAGGTTTTTCCCGAAGGTCTAACCTATCTGCAGTTAGTTAGGTCTACCTAACCGATTATTGTGTTTTAACCATTTCCCTAATCGATATGTATATTGTCGGCGATTTTGTTCAATAAGTCAAGCATTATTTTCAATTAATTTAATAAATTTACAATAATAAATATTTGTAAAATTAAAGTAATTATTGGAATGATAGTTCTAAATAATTCCATAATGTGATTATATCTATCTAACCACCTTTCAAATCTGTAAATTTTATTCATAAATAAAATCTCAAAAAGTAATGCCCTATCTCATAAATAGGGCATTGGGATTAACTAAAGTTTAAATTCCATTCTTTAGCATTTATTAAAGATACATTCCCTAAAGTCTGTATCTCATTTAAATTTTCTTGCCTATCATCTGCGAAAGTTTTCGGCATTTTTTTGAATTGTTTAAAATTCCAAAAATGCCTTAATTGTGCCTTTTTCAGAATTTCATCTTTTGTTGAAATTCCTTTAGGTCTTGAAATAATGTAATCATAATATATACCCATTGAATGAATATATTCTAAATCCCATTTTCCCAATTCTCTAGCAGTGCATAAGACAATAATATTACCTTGCTCATAATCGGATCGCAGTTGCCAATACATAGGAAGTAAATCATCTTTAAAAATGTTTTCTTTTGTATTGTTCGCTTTCCAATGTTCAAGGTCTAAAATTCCATTCTGGTCGTGTCTTGCTCGGTGGGAACTATCTATAATAGTTCCGTCCAAATCATAAATGCAAATTCTCGGATTAAGATTAAAAAACCTTTTTATAAATTCAGTTTTTAGTTTCATTCTTTTTCCTCGCTTTTTCCATTTGTTTCATATGGCGATATGCTCGGTCGTATTCCTTCGCTTTCAACCATTCAGAACGAGTTTTAAATCCTCGTTCTAACCATTCTGGAATTTCTTGTCCAAATAAATCAAGTTGTTTCATTGTTCCCCCTATGCTTTATTTGTTTATTAACGATTTTGTATGCTTGGAGTATGCAAGATTTAATCTGATTTCCAGAACAGTAAAACCATTCTGTGTATCCGAGTCCTAAATTCTTGTCATTTACCCTTTCATACCCTCGCAAAATCGCAATTTCAGTTGCTATCCTTTCTATGCTTTTTGCGAGTATAGAGTTAGACACAAATATTTTCTTTACAAGATGTTCCTGTTTTTTCAGATTTCCTGAAAAACGAAATCCAGCAATTCGCCTATTCATGTCTTTAGTCGTATATCCTATCTTCGCCCTCAACCTTTTATTTTCATAAAGTTGGTTGAGGTCAATTTCTAGGGCATAAACCTTATCGGATAATTTTAATAAGTCATTCATTAAAATTTCTTTAAAGGTGTTTCAGTTTCAATATTGAAGTTTCTTATAAGATTAAGCAAATCATCTTTTTTCAACCAATCTGCATTTTCTAAAGGTGTCATTCCTTTTTCCATGAGATAAGCATTGACTTGTTTTGCAATAGTCGTCTTAAATTCATCTTCAAGATATTTTTTCTTTTCCTCTTTAGGCATAATTTTTTCCTCGTTAAAAGTTAATATAAAATTTATTTTCTAGTTTTTATTTTGTGTCGTTGTTCCGACAGTTCGGTTAATCCTCAAACCTCGTAATGAATTTCCAACCTCTTAATTTTCAGAATAGTAGCAAGTCCATGCTCTAGTTTTTTATTCATCTCGTATATTTATAGTATCAAATCCACAGTGAAATTCAAGCAAAATCACAGTGAAATTTTTCTTGACGGATAGCGAAAATTCGTGTAAAGAAAATCGAAAAAAAGTGTTGCATTTTTCTTGAAATCGTGTTAGGAAAATTTGAAAATAATTGTTGCAAAAAATTGAAACATGGTTTAAAATTTGTTTATCAAATTTTAAACCACGCCCTCTTTTTCAAAAAGACCAACCAAAAAAATAAGTAGTATTTTTTTCGAAAAAAACCTTGACAAATTGTTTCCAATAGTGTATTTTCGGCGCGTTTTTAAGGTGTTAGTTCTAGTATAGCATGAGAATTTATAATGTGTCAATAGTTTTTTAAAAAATAAATGCAAATATTTTTCTTGCATTTTTCTTGTATTTTAGTATTATAATAGTATGTTAAACAAAATAAAAAGGAGGTTTTAACATGGAATTTATTTTTAATCCGATAATGGCGATGATAGGTTTATTCGCTATGGTAATGGTAATAGCATATCTAGGAGGTAGATATTAAAATGAAATATGATAAAAATAAAATGATGACCAACAGCAAATTTATGAAGTGGTTGTTAGCAGATAATCCAACGCCTGTTCAAATTAAGAATAGGATTATTATGCGTAGGTGGTTGAGAAAATGGAAAAAAAGGTTAACGCCTGATGATATAATTTTTCCTTTTTTCTTCGGTATATTATTATTAGGATTGATTGGTTATATAGCAGTCCAATTATCTTTAGGAGGTATGTAATGAAGTATTTAATATATAGAATATATATCAAATTTAAGGAAGGATATATTTTAGCATTGCAAACGAAGGACGCAGTTTTCTGTTTAGATAAATATAGAAGATTGCAAATGCAAGGGCATACAGATATTAAGATTGATATTCAAGAAAATTCCTAGTTCCTCCTTGCTAGGTGGGTGGGTCTGCTAGTCAGTCAGCAGACCTGCCATCTTTTATAGGTGGGCAAATTTGGATAGATGTATTCAGGGATATTCTATGCGCCCAATTTTTCGGCGCGTTTTTTGGGTGTTAGTTCTAGTATAGCATGAGAATTTATAATGTGTCAACATCTTTTTTGTGACAATTGTGTGACAATTGTGTGACAAAAAAAGTGGCATTATTTTCAATTTAGGGGTTGTAATTGTTTCAAAAATCAGTATTATAATAAGTATGACAAACAAAAAAGGAGCAAAAATGAAAATGTTTGAAAAGAAAAAGTTAATCTTAACAGAATGGGATAACAGTCCTGAAAGCAAGAGAAACTTTAAGAAAGCAATCAAGAAATTGAAAGCAGAAAATATTCCTTTCATTATCGTTGAAAAAAGATTGATAAGTGAGTTAGGAAAGAAAGCATATATTTCTTATAGTGTTGTCATGGATAGCATATTATTAATAACAGTTATCCTAGCATTATTAAATGCTGACAAAATTCTCAAATTGCTAGGGTAAGACCTAGCATTTTGAGTGCAGAGTGAGGGTGTCTAGAACGCCCTCAGATGCCCTGTATTGCATAGTAAAAATCGGCGCCAACTATACATGGCGGGTGGTCAAACCGATGCAATACAGAGCATTACAGTGCGTCCTATGGCATATTCTATGTCAGAGGTCGGTCAATGTAGAGGTGAAAATGCTAAATGCGAATGATAATCATTTACAAAAATAATCCATCTTTTTTTCTAAAATCCTTGTTTTTCATGGTATAATTATTTTATGAACAAGAAAATTAACCAGACCGCATTATTCACGCCAGTGATAGTAGGCGGTCGCATTATAAAAAGGAGTGATAATATGTTTTCATGTTTAAATTTGGTAAATGCAATCATTGAACACGCAGATGAACAAGGGTTGCCAGTTGAAGAATTCTTTTTCGATAGTGAAAAAGAAATGGCGGGTCATCTTCTATGGGATAAGTGGAGCATCGAAAATGATGTTTCATTAGAAGTGGAAGATTGGGAAAGTATAGATTTGCTTTCTAAAGCAAGATGGATTAAATTAGGTAAGGAGGAATTTGATTTATGAAGATTAGCGAAATGTCCCGCAGTAAGTTGCTTGAAGAAATTCAAGCAACCGAACGCAAGGTAAACAGTCCTGCATGGGTTAGAAATAACCGCAGGTGGTGGGTTGGCGTGATGGTCAACCACCTTGCGAAGTTGCGGGAAGAGTTGGCAAGGCGGGGCGGTTAGTAGACCGCCCTTGCCTGTGTCGCCCAGACCCACCCGCGCGTACAACTTTTGAAAAAATCGCGACTTGTAAATTAACGCCGTGTGAACATTGTAACAATGCATATAAAAATAGTTCTTGACATGAGATTCAAAATTTGATATAATTCAAGTATGAAAAATGAAATTGCAACAAAGATGAGTCCTGAAGGTCTAGAAATCGCAAACGCTTACTTGGAGCTTGGTTGCACCTCGAAAGTTTGCGCTCGTTTAAAAGTAGACGAGAATACAGTACAAGAGTACTTAGGAAAAAGAGAAATAAAACAATACATCGACCAAGTGTACTTAGATACAGGATATCGCAATAGATTTAAACTAGCAACTGCACTTGACGATATAATAGAAAGAAAGCTAGAAGAAGCAGAAGAAAGTCAGATATACACTAATAAAGATTTAGCAGACTTATTACAGATGGCTCACAAGATGAGAATGGACGAAATCAAAGCCATGGCAGAACTAGAGAAAGCAAAATCCTCTAGTATTAAAAACCAGACAAATGTACAGATTAACTCCGAGATGCCTTTTGGACAAGGTAACTACGGAAAACTTATGGAAAAACTTTTAAAGTAGGAGAAAATATGACATATAGCACTTATGTAGATGGTGAATTAAGAGCCGATGTAATTAAATTAGACAACCATTGGGGTTGTAGACTATACAAAGATAATAAAATAGTCAAAACAGAATTTTACAGGGGACATAGCGAAGCATACGCAGAAGACGCAGCAGAGAACTATGTATTAGGAATAAAGAAAATCAATGCCGTATAGTAAAGAAGTTAATGATAGATTTTACGGAGTACTGAATAATCCACAGGAATTCAGTGTAGGACGATTTAACCCAAAAGACCCCGATGTAGCTACTGGTATGACTGGAGCACCCGCTTGTGGTGATGTTATGAAACTCCAGTTAAAACTTGACATAGATGAAAGAATAATAGATGTCAAGTTCAAAACTTACGGTTGCGGTTCAGCAATCGCATCATCAACAATGTTCGTGGATATGCTAAAAGGCAAAACCATCGAAGAAGCCAAACAAATAAGAGATAGAGATATCGCAGAGGCACTACAGTTGCCTCCAATCAAACTTCACTGTTCTGTTCTAGCCGAAGATTCTATTAAGAAAGCAATAGAAAACTGGGAGGAAAAAAGTGAACATAGAAAACATAATCAATACAATTCATCGTCTGATGAAGTCGGGCAGGATTAGCAAAGTATGGAAACTAGTAAATGTCGAAGGGAAGTAAACAAAGACCAAAACTTATCACAGAAGAAGAGTTTAATGACAACTGGGATAGAATATTTGCTCGAAAAAAGACTCCAAAGCATGGAAGAACTTTGGTACATAAAGATAAGACGAAAGTAATTCCTAGGAAGAAAAAGAATGATAGAGATTACAAATGAGGCAATCACCAAGATTCTGGAGAAACAAGGAAAAGAAGCCTTCGACGCTATACGCCTTGGTATCACTGGTGGCGGTTGCGCTGGTTTTGAGTATATATTCGATAGCTGTAACGACAGCGTTAGTTCTGAAGATGTTAGATTAGATTACGGTAAGTTTGCAGTACTGATAGATAAAATGTCAGTTCCGTACTTAGTCGGTATGACACTAGACTATCAGAAAGAGGGATTGAATGAAGTATTTAAATTTATCAATCCAAAAGAACAATCATCATGTGGCTGCGGTGTTTCTATAAACTTTGACTTAGAAAAAGTAAAAATAGACGAGAATAAAATATTCGCAGTAGAGATGTAATGGAAATATTTGATTTAATTGGAGAAGTAGGAGTACCGATAGCATTAGCACTTGTTATGGGTCTTTTTGTATTTATCATTATTAAAAAGATAATGGACGATTTAGTAGATGATATTAAACAACTAGAAAACTTTTCGAATATGCTCATTACTAGAGTAAAAGTCATGAACAATGACATGATAAAAATTGATGTTTGTGTAAGTGCTACAGTCGGGTTAAAACCAGACTTAGAAAGAATATCACGAGCAGAAAATTTTGTAGAAAAAGGGACTATCGATGCAAGACGTGATTGATGCCATACAACAGTTTGGGTTCCCTGTTGTTATGATGGTAGGACTAGGTTATTTTGTTTACTTTGTGTGGACAACAATAACAGAAAAAATAGACCCAGCAATCGAAAAAAGTAAGTTTACTCTAATACAGCTTATCGACCAGATAAGAATGTTAGACCAAGACATGATTCGTTTGCAAAAGAAACTGGATACAGTTTTAGAGATGAAAGAAAATGAACGAAAGAAACCAAAATAATAGAGTAGCAAATGCTGTCGTAGGAGCACTATTAGCTGTAAGTGTAGCTTTAATAGCTTTTCCTATGATGGGTGACGAAATAAAATTTAAATTCAAATCTCCGTCCTTCAGTGGCGTGGGAACATCAAGTCATTATCTTACTATCGACAGTCAAGAAATGACTCGTAAAGAAGCAATCGAAGCAGAAATAAAAGCTATGAAAGAGCAACTCGAAAGAGACGCAGAGAATACTACTTTAGCAAGATTTATTAAGAACTTCGAATCAAGAGTATATGCGCAGTTATCTAGACAATTAGTTGACCAACTATTTGGAGAGAATCCTGCAACGGAAGGTAGTTTTCTACTATTTGATAACCTTATCACTTGGACATCAGATGGTGTTACATTAACAATGACTATCTTCAATGAGGCAACAGGTGAAACAACAGTTATCACAATTCCTATTGGTGACTTCGGCTTTCCTTCTGATTAGCGGTTGTGCCACTCATGGGGGTTACATATCTCCTTGCGTAACTAATTCAGACAGGGACTATAAAGATGTAGTAACAATTATACAAAAAGCAGAATGTTTTTCTGGTGAAGCAGTAATTGAAAAACCTGTCACACAAGCAATTCAAAATATGCCAATGCCAACACGAACTCCTGTCGTGGCGGTATACTCATTTAACGATTTAACAGGACAAAGAAAGAGTGTAGATGGTGTTGCTAGTTTCAGTACTGCTGTTACTATGGCTCCCGAAACCTATCTAATAAGAGCACTCAAGCAGTCTGGCTTTTTCAAAGTTGTAGAAAGAAAAGGATTAGATAATCTTACAAGAGAAAGACAACTTATAAGACAGACTAGACAAAGTTTTGATGATGAAGAAGAGCAAAAACCACTACTGTTTGCAGGTCTCATTATCGAAGGGGGTATAGTGGATTATAACACTAATTTAATAAGCGGAGGTGCTGGAGCTAGATATCTAGGTATAGGCACTTCTAAACAGTATCGTGAGGACGTAGTAGTGGTTTCACTAAGATTAGTTTCTGTGAGTACAGGAGAAATTTTAATGGAAATCCTTACTTCAAAAGCGATACTTTCTGTTGGTCTTTCTAACGACTTCTTTAGATTCATTGCAGATGGAACAGAACTTGTAGAAGTTGAAAGCGGTAACGCTATGAACGAAAGCAAGTCAATTGCCATACAAGCAGCAATGGAAACTGCAGTAGTTGAACTAATTAGAGAGGGCAGAGAAAAAGAGTACTGGACGTACTGGGGAGAGAAAAGATGAGAATACTATTAGTATTATTTTTATCCTTTGGTTTATATGCAGACAATGAAATCTACATTGACCAAACAGGAGATAATGGTGCTATCGACATTGAACAACTAGGTTCTACTAATATAATTGGTGGAGCTGATGCTGTATCAGGTCAAATGACTGCTGCTATATTAAATGGTGGCTCATGGGTCTTCGACATTAATCAGATAGGTTCTTCTAATAAATTTCTTACTGATGGAATATATGGGGATAACTTTACTGGATTTTTCGAATTTGATGGAGATAGTAACGAATTTATATTTTCCATGGATACGACTGGTTTGAATAGTGCAGACTTCGGGGATTTACAACTCGATGTAACAGGTAATACGAACTACTTTGATGTTGACATAGCAGAAAACTCAAGTTCAGATTACTTTGATATAGATTGGACAGTTCTTGGTGACGATAACACATTTACAATCGATATTGATTCTGACTACTACACAAACTTTTTAGACATCTTTGGAGATGATAACACATTAACATTAACCAAATCAGGTTATGGAAGCAGTTCAAGCGATGCAGGATATTTTTATCTTGATTTAGATGGAGACGACAATACATTAACTGTAACACAGTCTTCCACACTTGCAGCGGACTGGTTAAAAATTGAAGGTGATGCGTCAAATAGTAACATATGTATTGTTCAAAATGATGGTGGTACTACCACTTCATGCTGATATAGGCGAAATCACTGAACTAAAGGGAAATGGGGCAGTCTTAAGAGATGAGCCCCTTCCTGCTTTCTTAGAACAAGATATTCAACAAATGGACGATGTTCGTACAGCTAATGGGCGAATCGGCATCACATTTATTGATGATAGCAAAGTTCGACTTACAGAGCATAGTAAACTTGTAATAGATGAAGTTATCTTTGACCCGAATCCTTCGAAGTCAAAAATGACAATGCAGTTTGCAAGTGGAACAGCTCGTTTTATCACTGGTAAGATAGGACAGATAGATAGACAAAATATCAACATCAGTACACCAACAGCACAAATCGCAATTCGAGGAACAGACTTTACTGTTACCGTTGATGAATTTGGTAGGTCATTGGTGATACTCTTACCAGATGCAAATGGACTTCCTAGTGGCGAGATTGTAGTAGCAACTGCCATGGGGGAGGTAGTATTAAATAAACCATATCAATCTACTGTAACTACCGTATGGGAACAAGTACCTACTAAGACTGTTATCCTGGATTTAACTGTAGACTTGATAGATAATCTATTGATTATCTCACCACCAAAGGAAAATGAAGAATTACAACAAACTGAGGGACAGAGCGGAGATAGCGACTCTAGTAGCAATCTTCTTGATATCGACTTTCTCGCTGACGACTCCCTAAATATCGATTACTTAGCAGATGACAGTTTAGAGTTTTCAGAACTAGACATTGAATACTTAGATGTTGACTTTCTCGAAGACTTACTAGAAGTTATCGAAGAACTAGATGAATTAGAAACCGAAGATGCACTAGCGGCAAGTTTATACGCGCCTATAGATATCCAAGGAACAGAATACGGAAATGACCCGTCTACACAAATAACAACTTTTGGCGATGCCGAAAAAATAACTTTGATTAGACAAGTAACACAGTATGCACAGTTAGACCTAAACGGCGAAACTGGATACAACATAATTATAGAACAAGATGGAAAAGCTTACAATATTATTCTTAACTCTGCTAGCAATACCACTATACGCATCAGGCAAAGCAGCGGATAAATTAGATTTAACACTACCTGAGACGCCGTTTAACTACGAGCAAATGAACCAGGATTCTTTATTAATACAACAAGCAATAAATGAACGCTTTAGATTTGTAAAGATAAAAAATGAACCTAGTAAACGAACATTAAGAACTTTTTATATTCTTAATGCGATTGATATGTCAACTTCGTACTATATGACTAGAAGCCACCCTACAATAAAGGAAGCTAACTTTTTATTGCCGGAAAAGCCCAATGCTGCAGAATTTTTAATACACAAGTCTGTTATTGTCCCTATTACTGCAGCTAACTTTGAAGAGGGACAAATGGTAGCAGTAAATTGGGTACTTGGTTTTGTAATACTACATAATCTTTACCTATATAATAATACATGTAAACAGACTGCTAATTACCATCATGTAACAGGGCAAAACATAAACCCATGCTAAATAAACTACTAAGTATCATTTTTGCACTAGGTATTCTTATATGGAATCCTTATCCGTTACAGATAGCAGAATTGAAAACATTTGATTGGCTCATAATGAATACTGAGCCAGTACAGAATAATAATATACTTATAGTAGATTTAGATGAAAATTTTATACAAGAATACGGAGGTTGGCCACTACCAAGAACAGCTTACGCAGATTTAATTACAACTACAAGTGCCATTCCAGGCATAACAGTATTAATGCCTAATGCTGATATTCGTGATACAAGAAACGATGACATTCTAGCACTTAGAATGAATTACATACCAACTGTCCTTGCTACAGCAGCATCGACACAGGTGAGCACAGAAGGGCCTCATGTAGGCACTGCTCAATTAGGAGAAGACCCATTACCATGGCTATATCAATACCCAGGAATTTTACCTACCGAGTCTACGCTAAAGGAAAAAGCGTCGGGAATAGGAGTAGTAACCGCTACGCCGGAAATAGACGGGGTTACTCGTCGTATTCCGCTAGTAGTAAGCGTAGGGTCAAAACTTTACCCAAGCTTCGCACTAGAACTCTTAAGAGTCGCGGTCCAAGACCCGTCGTACCAGTTAAAAACAACAGAAGAAGGCGTTACTTGGGTTAGAATACCAAATTACCCCTTAATGAACACAGATGCAAATGGTCGTATATTTTTAAATTGGAATACAAAGTTTTATAAGCAAACAGCTTCTCACTTTATTAACGACCCGATAGAAGCACCATTTGTTATCTTCGGCACGACTGCAGAGGGTGTAACAAACCCTGTGCCGACCCCTGCGGGGGCTAAATACCCACATGAAATACAAGCAAACATTTTACATAATCTTGTACAAGGCACTGCCCCTAGTACACCAACTTGGGCAGCTGGTCTCAAGTATGCCATTGCTTTATTTGCTTTTCTTGCTTTGGCTTTTGCATCAAGGTCTGTCTGGTTTTCCGTTCCTGTATTGGCATTTGTCATTGTAGGTTCTGGATATGGAACCTGGTATGCCTATCAATCTTCTTACTTGATAGACGCTAGTGGAATCGTAATATTGTCCATTTTGTTTTGGGCATATCATTCGTTTCTGAGTTTCTTATCCGAGTATCGTCAGAAACTTCGAATCAAACAACAATTTGGGACGTACGTTAGTCCCGACTTGGTTAAAAAACTCCAGGAAGACCCATCATTACTGAGATTGGGTGGGTCGACAGAACAACTCACTTTTCTTTTTTCGGATATACGAGGATTTACCCCCATCTCGGAAAAATACCAAAAGAATCCGCAAGGACTTACCAGCCTGATAAATAGATTTCTTGACAATCAGACTGAGATAATTCTCAAACATGGCGGTACAATAGATAAGTATATGGGAGACTGCATTATGGCATTTTGGGGTGCTCCTCTTCCAGATGAAAATCATAAACAAAATGCAACTGCTGCTCTTGTAGAAATGAGAGCGGCTTTGGAGGAACTAAATGAAAGACTCAGAGAAGAAGGCTTGGATACGATTAATACGGGCGCGGGAATCAACACGGGACTCTGTGTCGTCGGAAACTTTGGTAGCAGTAATCGTTTTGATTACTCTGTTCTTGGCGACAGCGTCAATCTTGCTGCTAGACTCGAATCATCTTGTAAACAATACGATGTAGACAATGTGATTTCTGAGTACAGTTTGGTTGATGATTATGAGTATGACTTCCTTGACGAAGTAACTGTCAAAGGTAAGTCAGAGCCTGTAAAAATTTACACCATACGAAAATAGTACTTGACATGAGGTACGATTTTTGATATAATTAATCATGTATAGAGTTATACAAAATCAAAAGAGAAAACGAAATGGAAACTGAAGTACAGAAGAACACAGCCGATATTGCAATCCTGGATAAACGAATGTCCAGTCATGAAGCTATGTGCGAAGAAAGATGGAAAACTTGTTTTAATCGTTTTGATGATGTAGATTCATCAATAAGCCGCATAGAAACTATACTTATAAGTAGTGCTGGAGCTATAATAGTAGGAGCAGTCACACTTATATTTACATTGTGGCAGGTTATGTAGGAGAAACATATGGAAATGGAATATAACAAAAAAGACATAGCAAAGTCACCTAAAATGAAGAAGTACAGTATGGACGAACTCTTTATTAAAAGGGGAGTTTGGTACGCTGTTAAGAACGAAGAAAAATTAAAGTTCAATAGCAAGGAAGAGGCGGTAGCATGGCTGGAGAAATAAAGAAGGCATTAGAAGAAGCAACTGAAAAGGCAGACAAGAATCAAGAGTCTCCAGAACTTAGCTCACGAGTAAAAAAGTTATTAGCTCGTAAGAAAAGGCTACAAAGAAAAAATAGACAAAAAATACCTCGTTCGTTAAAGTGAAGAAGAAGTTAAAACATCAAGACAGACTAAAAATTTGTCAGTCTTGTCCAAACTATCAAAAGTTTTGGAAAACATGCAAAATATGTATGTGTTTTATGCCCCTCAAGACTAAGTTAAGATGGGCAGAGTGTCCTGACGAGCCTCCTCGTTGGACATAAGGGAGTAGGCTATGCCAATGCATAAGAAGAAAAAACCAATGGGTAAAAAGAAAAAGAAAAAAGGTGGAAAGAAGAAAAGAAGTAGAGGATAATAGCCTCTGGTTAAAATACTTTCATTCCATTAAAAATGTTTGCCCTTGGAGTTACGAAAGTTACTGCAATGGCAGGGTAAAGATAACACAGTTTGATAAAGACATACTGGAGTTAAACGAACAGAATTGGAGTCTTAGAGAATGGGACGCAATAGTTTATACCACCGAGATGTCTGTTAATGAATTAGACGAGTTTGTAGAGAAGAGAAATGATGACCAAGAAAAGTGTGAATACTTATGGTCACACCCTCACTATACAAAAGGTGGTGGTAGACAAACTCACTGTCCTGTAATTATACAACAAGACAGACAGTTCTTAACAGAACTTCGAAGGAGGTGATACAATCAAGGAGTAGATGACCTTATACTAAGCACAAGAGCATGAAGATATTTCATGACACGGAAAAATATCGAGGGGTCTCTACTCCGTTTTTAGGAGAAAAAATGGAATATATTAAAGACAAGCTTTGCCAATTATGGAATATCCTTACAGGAAAAGACAAAAATTGGGACGGGTCAGTAGATATCAAAGATAAAATGATAGAAGCTGAAAGCAAAGCAAAAAATGATTAGAACAGTAAATCAGTGCATTAGATTATATAGAAATAATCTTAATAATGCAGCAGTAAAAATAGTTAACTATGAAACTGCGTCTGCAAAGCGTAACTATGATGTTAGTCAAAAATCTCATGTTATGTACTTTCACAATCACACAGTAACACCTAACTTTACTACTGAAAAAATAGAAAGCGTAGGGGAAGGTTCGTGGTTTGGTAAGATAAAGCACAATTATTGGTGGGGTGCAGATTCTCCACTTTTAACTGTCACTGTAAAAAATAAAGCTGAAGCGACAAAGTTCGAGAATACTCAAAGCAAGTTCGCAGGTTTAACAATTATTACAGTAGATACAATGATGGTGTATCGACTACAACCAGACAATGATGGAAATGTACGACTCGTAAGATTGATGAAAGACCCAGGCTTGCCTTGGTTACGCGATGATTTAGACATACTTAAATTAGGCAGTAAGTGTAATTATGCCTAGAAAGAAGTGGTCGATTTCTCGAAAGAGAAAAATCAACTGCGCAAGACCTAGAGGTTTTTCGCAAAAGCAGTACTGTAAGCGTCAAAAGAGAGGCGGAAAGTACAAACGAAAGGGGAGATAACTTATGTTAGAATTCTTTGAATGGATAATCCGATGGGTAGTCGTAGTTCCTTATTTAGTTATGGCAGCTTCGATTATAGCAGCATTGACTCCAACACCAGTAGATGACGGTTGGGTTAAAAAATGTTACAAAGTCCTAGACTGGATTGCATTGAATGTAGGTAAAGCTAAGGACAAATAATGCCTATAATTAAGGTCAAACGCGGATATAAATGGGGTAAATCTGGAAAGGTTTACCCAACCCGCAAACAAGCGGAAAGACAAGCAGCGGCAGCATACGCATCAGGTTATGGTAAGAAGAAAAAGAAGAGACCCAAGAAAAGGAACAGGAAAAAAGCCAAAAGGTAGTGGAAGACGACTGTATACTGACGAGAATCCAAAAGATACAGTAAGAATCAAATTTGCTACTGCAAAGGACGCAAGAGCAACAGTACGAAAGGTCAAAAGAGTTCGTAAGTCTTACGCAAGAAAAATACAGATACTAACTGTAGGGGAACAACGAGCAAGAGTGATGGGCAAGAAAACTGTCGCATCAATCTTCAAGTCTGCGAAAGCAGGATTAAGGAAAGCACATGGTCGCAAGAAGAAGAGGACGAAAAAGAAGAAAGGCCGCTAAGAAGAGGCCAGTACCAACAAATCCATCTCTTTATGCTAGAGTAAAAGCTGAAGCAAAGAGAAAGTTTAAGGTATATCCATCAGCATATGCTAATGGTTGGCTAGTAAGAACTTACAAAGCCAGGGGTGGTCGGTATCGAATGGGTACTGGTCGTAGGAGAAGAAAATAATGCCAATGCATAAAAGAAAGAAAAAAGGTGGAGCGAAAAAAAGAAAAGGTATGAAACCTTGTCTCACACCAAAACAAAAGAAGTTACCAAAAGCACTTCAAGCTGCAATTCGTAAGAAGAACAGACCTTGTAGATAATGGCAAGACATAAAAAACCTAGTGGTGGACTAACTAAATGGTTCAGAGAAGGCTGGGTTGATATTTCTCGTAAAAGAAAAGGTGGGGGTTTTATGCCCTGTGGCCGTAAATCAGCAAGAAATAGTAAAAGAGGCTACCCTAAATGCGTACCTGCTAGCAAAGCAGCAAGAATGACCAAATCTCAAATAAGGTCAGCAGTTAGAAGAAAGAGAGCTGCAGGTAATCCAGGTGGTAAACCTCGTAATGTTGCCACCTTTGCAAAAAGAGGTAGAAAGAGAAGAACAAAAAGAAGGAGTAGATAGTGAATAGAAGCCAACTCAAAGAAAAGTTTGAAGTTCAAACTGAGTTGAGTAGCATCGAAAAAAAGTTAGCAGTAAGAATTTACGAACAACGAAAATATCTACAAAGATTAAGAAAATTGAAAGATTATGCAACAATGCGTAAATGTAATTTTCAAAGGAAGCAACTAAAGTTGCTAAAGGAGAGCTAAATGGCAGCAAGAACAAGCGGTTTTTTAAGTGGCCCAACTGGTGTACATAATACCCAGAAGATTCGTAAACATGTGCTAAAAAGAGGCATTACTAGAGATATGAACGCAGCAGCAGGTGCAGTCGTAAATAGTAAATCATCTTATAGCATGGAAGCAATGAGATATGCTTCAGCACCAAAAGCAATTGGTCCAAGATTTGGTAAAACACTAAGTCCTAAGAGAGCAAGATTTGGTAAAAGAGGTGCAGGAAGAATATTACCTAGAAGAGGCAGATAAATGAAAGCAGGAGTTAGCGTTACTAAAAATTTTCTATCAAGAGAAGAGTGTCAAAATATAATAAATAGTTTTCATACTTGGGAACGAGATTATATTAAAAATGATACATCAAAACCTGAAAAAACTTTTAGTAAAGAAGAGCTAGACGCTAATACTGAAATAGACCCAGAGGGATATAAAATTAGACAAGTCTCTCAATCTGGTACTGATTATATTACAGAGTGGGACGGACTCCCAGTCTATAGATGTAAAGTTATGAAGTATGAAGAAGGAGACTTTGTTGAAGAACATAGAGATAGCCTTTGGATGTGCCAGAGTAATTATTGGAAACCTAACACTAATCAACAAGCAAAAGATTTAATGGTGATACCATTAAATGATGATTATGAAGGTGGAGAGTTTACAATAAATGGTACAGAAGTCAAACAGGAAGTAGGTTCTGTAATTCAAATGCCTCAATCTGGTATTCCTGGATTTAGACCCCGTCCAAAGCATGGAGTTAAAAAAGTAACAAAAGGTACTAGATACTCTATGGTATTTTGGAACTTTCAATGAAAAGTGTAAAAGCCCCGAAAGGATATCATTGGATGAAAACTAAATCAGGTGTGCGTTTAATGAAACATAAAGGTAAGTATAAAGCACACAAAGGCGCTTCATTATCCTATAAATTTAGAGTAATTAAGACGCACAATGTACCGATGTAATGGCACTATCAAAAGCAGAAAAAGCAAGATTAAAAAGGGTGGGACTTACAAGGTTAAATACACCAAAAAGAACACCCAACCACAAAACTAAGAAAGCAGTCGTTGCAGTAAGAGTTGGTGGTAAAATAAAAATAATTAGATTCGGGGCGCAAGGCATGGGTCATAATTATAGTCCAGAAGCTAGAAGAAGTTTCAAAGCAAGACACGCTAAGAATATTGCTAAAGGAAAGTCTTCAGCAGCTTGGTGGGCAAACAAAGTTTTTTGGGCAGGAAAAGGTGGAAGTAAAAAACGACCACCAAAGTCACAAAAAAGAACATTTGGTATAAGAAGAAAAACAACTCGAAGAAGAAGAAGGAGCAGAGGATAATGGAAGTAAGCGGACAAAAACTATGGCTTGATGAAGCTATGACACACTCAACAGGATTTCTAAAAACTTTAGTAAATAAAGAAAGTAGTAGAGATTTAACTAACGCAGAAAAGAACATGAAACACATTGTTGCTTCATATTGTTACTTATACCACAAGGCACAAGAACTAGGCTTTCTTGATGAAGATTCTGATTTATTTTTTACTGAGAAAATCCATTGATAGAAGTTAGTAGAAAAGATATAATTCATGAGAATCTGATGTCTTATCAGGAGACGGCTAGATTTATAAAATTACCAATAGATGGCTATATGGATTTATTGGGAATCACACCAAACTCATCACAAAATGCAATTATCAATGCAATCAATAACCCTAAATATCGTTTCGTATGTGCCGCTGTTTCTAGAAGGCAGGGCAAAACTTACATAGCAAATATTATAGGTCAGTTAGTCACTTTAGTACCAAATTGTAATGTTCTACTAATGTCACCTAACTACTCACTATCTCAAATATCATTTGATTTACAAAGACAACTAATTAAACATTTTGAACTGGAAGTAATAAGAGATAATGCAAAAGATAAAGTTATTGAACTAAGTAATCATTCTACTATTCGTATGGGGTCAATCAATCAAGTAGACTCTGTTGTTGGTAGAAGTTATGATTTAATTATATTTGATGAGGCAGCGCTAGTTGATGGTCGAGATGCATTTAATGTTGCACTTCGTCCTACACTAGATAAAGAAAATTCAAAGGCATTATTTATTTCTACTCCTCGTGGTAGAAACAACTGGTTTGCAGAGTTTTGGAATAGAGGTTTCTCGGGAGAATATCCAGAGTGGTGTTCTGTTAGAGCAACTTATCATGAAAATCCTCGTATATCAGAAGTAGATATCCAAGAGGCTAGAAAAACAATGTCTGAAGCAGAATTTAACCAAGAGTATATGGCTGACTTCAATGTATTTGAAGGACAAGTCTGGGCATTTAATCATCAGGAATGTGTAGCAGATTTATCAGAATTAGAAACACATAGAATGGACATATTTGCAGGAATGGACGTAGGTTATAAAGACCCTACTGCTTTCTGTGTTATAGGATATGACTGGGAAAGAGAACGATTCTATTTACTAGATGAATATTTAAATAGCGAAAGAACAACTGAGCAACACGCAATGGAAATAAGAAAACTTATAGATAAATGGAATATAGATTACATTTACATTGACTCTGCAGCTCAACAAACAAGATTCGATTTTGCACAAAACTATGATATTACTACTATTAATGCAAAGAAATCTGTACTAGATGGCATTGGTCATGTAGCTGGTATTGTAGATAATGATAAGTTAATTGTTCATCAATCCTGTAACGAGTCCATATCAAGTTTAGACCAATATCAATGGGATCCAAACCCTAATTTAATGAAAGAAAAACCTAAACACAACTATGCATCTCACATGGCAGATGCGATTCGATATGCACTCTACTCGTTTGAAACAAATGCCACTACCTTTTGATTACTCCTTGAAAAAATAGTTCTTGACATGAGCTATAAAATTTGTTAAAATTCTAATATACAAGTAGGTTTATGACTTTAAAAAGAGATTTAGTTAAGTATGTTCGTGACAAGGCCAAGTCGAAATATAAGAAAGACACGCATTGTTACATCTGTGGAAGTACGGAGAATCTGGACTTTCATCACTTTTACGGATTAACTGAGTTATTAGAATCGTGGTTTAAAGAAAACGACATCACGGTAAAAACTGAAGATGAAATATTAGAACTTCGTGAAATATTTATAAAAGAAAACGAAGATAAAGTTTATAAACAAGCTGTTACATTATGTCATATGCATCACCGAAAACTGCATAACATATACGGAAAAAGACCCAAGTTAATAACAGCGCAAAAACAACAAAACTGGGTCGAGATACAAAGGAAGAAATATGGCATGGTATGATTTTTTATTAGGCAGGACAGAAAAAGAAAATCCCGCCCAATATGTGATAGCAAGAGAAGAAGGACTCACGATAGATAGTCGTGAGAATGTTCTCAACTATAGAAATGCATACGAAACATTAGAAATAGTAAACAGAGCAGTCAATATGATAGTAGATGACGCTTCTGAGATACCATTTGATGTAGGTGAAAAAATACAAGGTATTACACCAATTAAAAAAGAACTACGAAGAACAAGGGTAGATTTATTACTAAATAAAGAACCTAATCCTTTTCAAGATGTAAGCACATTTAAAAGAAATCTTTTAATAGACTTAATGATTGATGGGAATATCTTTGTTTATTTTGATGGTGCACATCTGTACCATCTTCCAGCAGACCATATGACTATCTACAGTGATGATAATACTTATGTAGAGAAGTACACATATGACCACTCAATAGATTACAAACCGTCAGAAATTATTCATATAAAAGAAAACAGTTTTAACTCCATTTATAGAGGAGTACCAAGACTGAAACCAGCTCTAAGAACTATGCAGTTACTGTCTAGTATGAGAAAGTTTCAGGATAACTTCTTTAAAAATGGGGCAATACCAGGATTGGTATTGAAATCACCAAACACTCTTTCAGAGAAAATTAAAGAAAGAATGTTACAGGCATGGGTTGCTAGGTACAACCCTCAGTCTGGAGGTAGAAGACCATTATTTTTAGATGGTGGTCTAGAGGTTGAAGACTTAACAGAAATTAACTTTAAGGAATTAGACTTTCAAGAAGGCATCGCCTCAAATGAAAAGATAATACTTAAAGCTTTAGGTGTTCCACCAATTTTGATGGATAGCGGTAACAACGCAAACTTGAGACCAAACCATCGATTATATTACTTAGAAACCATACTACCTATTATAAATAAAATAGCGTATGCTTTCGAGAGATACTTCGGTTTCAAACTTGATGAAGATGTAACAGGTATTCCTGCTTTACAACCAGAGTTAAGAGACCAAGCAAGTTACTATGCTACTCTTGTAAATACAGGAATTATGACACCGAATGAAGCGAGGGAGGCATTAAGACTTGAACAAATTGAAGGGTTTGATACACCAAGAGTTCCTGCAAATATCGCAGGTTCAGCCTCAAATCCAGAGGAAGGCGGTAGACCACAAGAGTCATCGCCAAGCGAGGAAGAAGAATGACAAAAGATATGATGATAAAGGCTTTATCCGAGTTCATTGCCAGCAAAGGCGTTGAAACTATGGATTTAAAGACTTACAAAAGTTTTGGCAACGAAGTACCTGTTAAGGACTATCTTTTAAAAAGATACTGGGGTTCCTGGAATAGAGTACTAGGAGTTGTTAGAAAAAGATATCCTGTCTCGGTAGCACCTGCTCCTGCACCTAAAGTGGAGAAGAAGGTTGTTAAGAAAGAGGTAAAAGATGTCAAAGAGTAACGAAAAGATATATCACTGGACGAGTACTTTTAAATCTTTAGGCGAAACTGATGATGGTGGCGTAAACATCAAAGGTTCTGCAAGTACAAATGCACTAGATAGAGCTGGAGATATAATTAATCCAGAGGCATGGACAAAGGGCGGATTGGAAAACTATAAAGGTAATCCAATTATTCTCTTTAACCATGACTATAATAAGCCTATCGGTAGAGCAACAGATTTAGCGGTTACTGATAAAGGTTTGGACATATCTGCAAAGATATCCAAAGCCGCAGGTGATATAACCCAATTAGTTAAAGATGGAGTCCTTGGAGCATTTTCCGTAGGTTTTAGATGCAAGGATTCTGAATATATGACTGAAACCGACGGATATAAAATAAAGGACGCGGAACTATTTGAAGTTTCCGTAGTATCAGTGCCTTGTAACCAGAACGCAACTTTTGGTTTAGCAAAGTCATTTGATAGTATGGACGACTACAGAAAGTACCAAAGTGAATTTTTAAAGGCTAACTCAGTTGAATCAGCAGACGCTGTTAAAATTGAGCAGCCAAGCGAGGAGAAATCCTCATCAACGGAGACTGATATGTCAGAAGAAAAAAATTCTCCTGAAACTTCATTCGACCTTGAAGCATTTGCGAAAGATGTAGCAGAAAAAACTGCAACAACTATTGCTATGAAGCAAGCCGAACAGAAAGCAGCAGACCAAAAAGCAGAAGCTGAAGCCGCTGAGAAAGCAGCAGAAGTTGAAGCTCAAGAGAAGGCTGTTCAAGAAGCAAAACAGGACGAACAAAAAGCAGTTATCGAAGCAGGACTATCAGGCGCTGAGAGATTGATGAATGATGTAGAAACTCGAGTCAATGAAAAGCATGAAGACTTAAAACAAGTTGTTGATTCATTAGAGAAGCAACTTGCTGAGAAATCAGAAGAAATCATGAATATCAGAGAGTCAAAAAGAGTTTTTGCAGACAGACAAGGTCAAGGCGACTGGAAGAAAGCTTTCGAAAACGATATCATTGATGCCAAATTTGCTGGTTTAGCTACCGGTAAAGGCTGGAACAGTGATTATGCAAAAGGTCTAATGGAAAAAGTTAATGCCCATTCAGGTGTTGGCGTTTCTTCAGCAGACTTTGAGCAGATTGTTTCAACAAACATCGAAAGAGATATTCAGAACGAATTAGTATTAGCACCTCTATTTAGAGAAATACCAATGACTTCTGCTAACATGATTATCCCAATATTACCAGATAGTGGTTATGCCGAATTTACAGGTAACCAAACTGCTACAGGTTCATCTCCTCATGGTAACTTAGCCGAGAGAGGTGACACTTATGGTTCTCCATATGGTGGTGTTGATTTAACTGAAAGAACTCTTTCAACCAAAAAACTCATTTCACAATCATACTTAGGTAATGAAACTGAAGAAGATGCAATTATGCCAATCTTGCCTCTCATCAGAGAGTCAATGGTAAGATCTCACGCTAGAGCAATTGAAAATGCGATTCTAGCAGGTGATGACGCTGACGGTGCTTTCGGTACTGGAGGTGCAGCTTTTGAAGGTCTTTTACACTTAGCTAGAAATGACAGTGACTTTACACAGTCATCAACAGCTTTTGCATCAGATACAGTTACAGCAGCTGAGTTACTTTCAATGAGAAAGAATATGGGTAAATATGGTGTTAATCCATCAGAAGTGGTTTACATCGTATCTCAAAGAACATACTTTGAGTTGCTAGAAGACGCTGAGTTCCAAGATGCTAACCTAGTTGGCGACATGGCTACTAAGCTAAATGGTGAAATCGGACAGGTATTCGGTTCAAGAGTACTATTATGTGACGAGTTCGCTTCTCCAGCAGTAAGTAAGTTTGCAGCTATCGCTGTTTACCCAAGAAACTATGTAATTCCAAGATTAAGAGGAGTTACAATCGAGTCAGACTACGAAGTAGCTAATCAAAGAAGAGTCCTAGTGGCTTCTCAAAGATTAGGATTCATCGACTTAATTGACGGTGCAACTTCTAAGTGGGGACACATGTACAAAGCTTCCTAATAGCTTTACAGGTTTTTGGTGGTTTACCTATAAACCACCACTTTTAAGATTATGGCAGATTTAATAACAGTAGTACAATATAAAGACGCAGAAGGTCTCCGTGGTGAGAAGGACGACGACCGTCTCAATGTATTAGTACCACAAGTCTCTGACTTAGTAAAAAAATACTGTGGCATATCTTTTGTAGACTTTTATAGTACAGATAAAGTTGAAACTTTTTCAGTCGATGATAACTATACTACCACCATAATAGTGAGTGAAAGTCCGTTAGTCGAAGTGAGTAAAGTAGAAGAAAGGGCAAGTTACTCTGGAAGTTATGTAGAATTAACTACAGGTAACTATGAATACTATGTAGACTTAGAGTCTGATGCTATTATAAGAACAAATTCACAGGGTAAACCGATTGCATATAAGCAAGGAGTTGGAGCTGTAAAAATAACATATAAGGCAGGATATTCTGAAACACCAGATGATTTAAAATTAGCACTTTTTGATTTAGTTAATTATTATATAAAAGATGAACATAAAGAAAGAAGAACACTTGGTGGAGCAACTATAAATAACCAAGGAACTGCAGGATTAAGACAGTCCACAGACTTTCCAGACCACATCAAAAGGGTACTGGATTTATATAGAGTTGTTATATAATGGCAATAAAAAGTTTAGAAACAGAAATAAAAGAAATTTTAATGAAAGCTGGTAGAGCCAGTAGACAAGAACTATCAAAGAATAAATTTGAAACTCTTATATTTGAGAAAAGATTTATAATGGAGTGGTGTGAATATTGTCAAAAAGAAGTAGGATTAACACCAACAGAGCCTACAACAAGAAAAATGACTGGACGATTTTTCAAAGCAATAAGAACTAGCTTTAGAAAGTCAGGAAACCCGTATTCAATACACCCTATTCCTAGCGGAGGTATAGAACTTACTAAGTTAGGTAAAGGTAATCCAGGATTTGAATTCAAACAAAAATCATTAAACATAAGGCTTAAAGAATGTAAACAAGAAGCTTTAAATGTTTTGAATGTTCCAGATAACTCACCACAGTCAACAGAATTAAAAGGTGCCCTACATGGACACCATGGTGGTCCTGAAGAAACTGATATAAAGACAACTCTGGGTATGGAGCATGTATCAGATGGAACACAACATATGAATAGAGGGTCTACTGCTCAACTATCTGCTTTACTTGATGAATTAAATCAAAGAAGTCCTATGACAACTTTGACAGAAGTAGTACAGCAACAGTTCTCAGACTATATCGAACTAAAAATGGGGCATACAAGAATTCCTAGAACTGTAAGAATTATAAAAGGTCGAGGAGATGCTAAAAAAATTACTACCTATAGAGTTGACAATGATATACAAATAAAATTTGCTTTAGGGGCAGGAGTAAGAGGAAGAGCTTATACCAAGGCTATGTCTGACTGGGATACTCCAGGTGGAAGACCTCTTAAAAGTGGTGAACAGAAATTACCACCAGCAATAGATAAGATATTAGAAAAAGTTGAAGACAAGACTTTAAAGTTTATAGAAAGAAATAGACTAACTCACCCTTTTGACATGTTGAAACTAAAAGGAAGTCCAAGTGCTATAGACCATGCGGTGGCAGAGTCACCAAAAATCATAGTAGGTAATATGTTTCCACACAGAACTAGACCTGACATGAGATTAAAAGTTAATAAAGCGTTATTTGCTGTAGGTAAACAACCTAAGAAAACAGCTACTAAGTTAATAGGTGCAAAGACAGCAAAAGGAAGGCATAGAAGAAAGATAGGCAGAAAAGGATTACCGCCTGTAGCTTCACAATCAAAAGTAGACGGTAAAGCAGGACAAAATCCAATAGCATTAAGAAATTTACTTAATGAAGTTTTACCAAAAGCAATAGCAATGCAAATGATTTCACCAAAGTTACAGTTTAGAACAGGTAGATTTGCAAACTCAGTAAGAGTAGAAAATATATCATCAGGGCCAAGAGGTGGTAATACAATGATAGAAACAACTTATAGAAAAGACCCTTATGAAACTTTTGCTAAAGGGGGTAAAAAATATACATTTAATAGAGACCCAGAAAGGTTAATAAAAAGCACAGTAAGAGGCATAGCTACAGGTATTATAGGTGGAAGATTTGGCATAGGAGTTAACTAATGGATACGACAATAGCAAGGAGACATACCACGCGTCGTCGTGCCATAATTGAAGCACTATGCACAAAACTTGAACAAATAAATGGTAGTGCACCTTTTAGAACTTCAGTCGCAAGAGTAGAAAGACGACTAAAGTTTTGGGACGAAGTTACTGAGTTTCCTACAATTCATGTAGGGGCAGGGGCAGAAACCCGAGAATATGAAGGCGCGGGATTTAGATTTAGATTTTTACGAATAACAATTCGATGCTATGTGTCTGATGATGACGATGTCATCTTAGCACTAGAGGAGTTGTTAGAAGATGTTGAAAGTGTACTAGAGGATAATGACCCACTAGGTTACACAGATTCAACAGGAGCATCTCAATCAACAGTACAAACAACAATTGCTACTGTAGATACAGATGAAGGAGTTCTCGAACCTCTAGGCGTTGGCGAAATCGTCTGTGAGATTCGATATTAATTAGGAGAATAAAATGGCATTTTTCTTTAGTAGAGATACCAAAGTGTTTATGAAATGGGCTTATGATTCCAACAATACAGCTTTATACGAGCTACCAGTATTAGACGGATACTCATTTTCTCAAGCAACAAACACATCTGAGGTTACTTTAAGTGAAGCAGCTAACTCTTCTGGATATAGTAAAAGAGGTAGAGCAATGTTTACTGACTCTTTTGCACCAGCAGAATGGAGTTTTAGTACTTACATAAGACCTACAACATCTGACTCAGGTAATGCAGCAGCATCAAATCAGCATGCTGGAGCCAGTAAGAAGTTTGCAGTAGAAGGCCCACTATGGGCAGCTATGTCAGCAAATACTTATGATAACGCTATTGCAGGTTCAGGTGGAGGTAAAGTCTTTGATAGTGCTGCAGCAACTTATGAGCCAAATGTATTTGATTTTCAAAACTCAAATCAGGTGGCACTCGGAGTTTTTGATTTATTCTTCGTGTTAGGAGCAGCAAAAGATTCAACTACAGGTTTATATGAAACAGGACAAGATGGAGTAACCGTCTACAAACTAGCAAATTGCTCAGTTGGTTCTGCTTCAATAGATTTTGATATTGAAGGTATTGCTCAAGTAGCATGGAGTGGTCAAGGACAAACAATTGAAGAAGCAGCAGCATTAAACACTGGTACTTCAGCAGCTAATGACTCAAACTCTCAATCAGTAGCGGCAGAAACAACCGACGGATTGATTAACGAAGGAATTAGTTCAACCTCTAACTATGTTAGAAATAAATTAACAGACCTAGCAATTGTGTATGACCACGCAAATACGTCTGGTACTAAAGGACTATTAGGTTCTAGTAATACTACTTACTCTGTTACATTAACAGGTGGTAACATTACAATAGAAAATAATCTTACTTACTTGACACCAGAAACACTAGGTTCAGTAAACCTTCCATTAGGTCATGTAATGGGAACAAGGTCAGTATCAGGTAACTTTACCTGCTATTTAAATGACACAAGTGAAGGCTCACTTCAATTATTTGAAGACCTTCAAGAATCAAGAGGTGTTATTACTAATGCATTTGATTTAACATTTGGAATTGGCGGTAGCGCATCTACTCCAAGATTAAATGTTGAAATAGCAAAAGCTCACCTCGAGTTGCCTAGCCACAGTATTGAAGATGTAATATCTGTAGATGTAGCCTTCCATGGCTTACCAAAAGATTTATCTTCAGGTACAAAAGCAGACGCAACAAACGAAATGAAATTAACTTATACATCATAAGTTTATTAAACTCGGGAGGGTGTAATAACCCTCCCACTTTATAGGAAAAGAAATGACAGAAGAAGTAAAAAAACAACCAGTATCGCTTAAGAGTCTTTTGACTCCAAGCAAAACAGTATCAATAGATTATCCTGGGTATGATGGCTTTGTTGTTGACTTAACATATTTAAGTAGAGAAGAATTACTTAAACTTAGAAATAGATGTGTTAAACAAGTTTTAAATAAAAAGACTCGTGCTTTTGAAGATAAACTTGACGAAGATTTATTTATGGTAGAATATGTAGCAGCAATTCTAAAGGGGTGGAAAGGCTTAAAATTCAAATACTTAGAAGAGTTTCTATTGGTAGATGTAAGTGGACAAAACCCTGAAGACGAATTAGCTTTTAACTCTGAAAACGCAGAGTTGCTAATGAGAAATTCAGCAGATTTTGACCAATGGGTAACAGATACTGTAGGAGACCTGGAAAATTTTACACAGAGCAAGTAGAACAAATACTTGCGCTGATTAAAAGGAATTTCAAAGATACAGGCATAGATATTAACAAGTATCTAGCTCTATGTGAACAACTTGGCGAAGAACCAGACCCAGAAAAGATGCCCGTAGATAGGGCTGCTTTTCCATTAGAGGTACAAGAAGCATATGTGCTTCATGATTTTTTAGCTGAGAGATGGGACGGAGCTAGTGGTTATTACCTCGGTAAAGATTACTCTGCTTTAGACACTTACATAAAACATTTAGAAATAACAGACCCAAAAATAAGTCTATGGTTTTTAAAACATATTGAATACCACAATATGCAAATGATTAACGAAAAAGTTAAAAGACAGAGAGAAGCGGAAAAACGCAAAGCAAATATTAAGAAGTAATGGCAAAAAAAGTTAAAGGTGCAATAATTAGTTTTCAGGTAACAGATGATGGTACCTTAAAAGCTATTGGAACACAAGCAGGAGCAACAGGAAAAGCACTCGGTGGAGTTGGTAAATCTTCTCGAGATGTTAACCGTAACATGCAGGCTATGTCCGGTCGTGTCGAATCAGGCACGAAAGGATTTGCTCGTATGCAACAAGGAACTGGTGGTCTTGTTCAAGCATATGCTATCTTAGCTTCTACACTCTTTGCCGTTGGAGCCGCTTTCAGAGCCTTAGAACAGGCACAAAACATTCAAGCCCAGATTCGTGGGTTTAAAGAATTAACAGCAATAACAGGTACCTCCATGCTATCTATCACAAATAGTGTTAGAGCAGCCACTGGAGGTCTACTTGACTTTCAAACTGCAGCACAGCAAACTGCTATCGCAACCGCAGCAGGATTTTCACAAAACCAAATCGTAGCACTAGCCGAAGGAGCAAGAAATGCTTCTGTTGCGTTAGGTCGTGATTTGACAGATTCGTTCAACAGATTGATTCGTGGTGTGACAAAAGCCGAACCAGAACTACTCGATGAACTTGGTGTCATTTTGAGACTAGATATTGCTACAAGAAAATTTGCAGCCGCAAATGGATTATCAGCAGAAAAGTTAAGTATTGCACAAAGAAGAACAGCTGTATTTAATGAAGTAGCAGAACAGTTAGCAAATAACTTTGGAGCAATTAATTCTGAAGCAATGAGTTTATTAAATCCATTTACTAAATTTGCTACACAATTAAGTGATATTGCAATAGGTGTTGGTGGCTTCTTTACAAGAACACTTATACCTTTAATAGAGTTTTTAGATAGAAACTCTTACATATTGGCAGGTTTATTAGCATTAATAACAAAAGCAATTGTGGGACAAATGATACCTGCGGTTGGTAACTTAAGCCAAGCATTTACTAATATGGGAGTGAACAGTCAAAACCAATTAAAGAAACTTACTAACGATAACAAAGCTTCACAAAAAGCTATAGATACATTAGGTAAAAAGTTTCAAATAGGAGAAGTAAGAAAAAGTAAATTTGTATTAGATGGATTAAAGAAAAGAAATATATCTGAAAAGAAATTTAATGCTATGACTGGTAAGCAACAATTAAAACTTACTAGAGTAATGATTGCAGAAGAAAAGAAAAGACTTGCAAGTACAAAATATACTACTTCAGCTAGGTTAAAAGCGTATCTAGCTGCTGAAAAAAGAATACAATTAGCAGTTAATAAAACTTCCATCAACATAGGAACAAGAATTACTATGGGAGCTAGGGTCGCAGAAAAAGGTCTAATTAGATTAGGACTTGTGGGCCAGTCAGCACTTACAGCTATAGGAACTAGAGCAGCTGCTCTTGCACCAATTATTTCAGCACTTGGAGTAGCGTTTAATGCAGCACTTGGTATTTTCTTTGCACTTATGACAGTAACTTTCTTTGTAGAAATGATACCTGCCGTAAAAAAAGCAAAAGAAGCTGTGAAAGGATTGAGAGAAGAAGCTAAAAGAAGTGAAGAAGCATTTGTACTTTCAGGTATAGCTATGGCTTCCTTTGCTGGAACTCATATACAAGCAATTATAGATAATATGGAAGATGTAGAAGCAGCAACAAAATCAGCAACAAAAGCAGTAGACTTCTTAGCTAAAGCTATGGCAAATGTTGGACAAGGCCCTGATGCTATTATGGCAATTGAAAATGCCATACAAACAGCAATGGGAGATTTTGGATCGCCCGATTTAAGTGGTGGTATTCTTGCTGGTACACTGTTTCAATCAAATCAAGCAATAGCAGCTGGTAGAATATACATGAATAATTTTATGACGGAAGCAATAGCTGCAGCAAATACCAATGAAGACTTAGTTCAAAAAGCTTTGGCTCAGGCATTTACCCCTACTAACGTAGAAATAGATGAGTACAACCCAATGGGAGAGAGGGGAGGTTCATCTGCTGTTGTTACCAGAAGGACAGACTCACGAGCGGTACAAACAGGTATTGATAGAGCAGCAGAAGTAATGGAATTAGTTAACCTAGCTAGAAGTGCTACAGAAGGAACTCAACAGTATGAAAGAGCTATGCAAGCCGTTATGGATAAGATAGACGATTTTGGATTAGATTATAGAATATTCCTACAAATTCTTAATGATGGAGCAGGTAATTATATTGCTTTAAGCGAATTATCAAAAGAGTACTTTCTGGGTTTATCAGATGAAAATGCAATAACAAAAAGTAGAATTCAAGGAGTAGCAGATTTAAATCAAGCACTAAAAGATTTAAATGATACTATGGATTTACAATTAGGTAAACCTACTGCGATAGGAAAATCATTTTCAGGATTACAAAAAGTTTTTAATGAAATTGATGATATTGGAGGACCAGGTCAAAAAACAATTACAATAGAGTCTTTATCAGAAGGACAAAGAGCAGACTTAGAAGAAATTACAGGACAGAATCAACTAACACTCGATATATATGATATAGCAATATTTAAACTACAACAACAACTAGACATTACAAAAGACCAAGCAGAACAACTGTATATGAATAGACAAGTTCTACTCGATACTTTAGAAATTACCGATAGAACATTACAAGCTCAAAAAGCACATGATGTAGTTTTAAAGGCAGAACTTGCATTAATGGGTCAATTAAAAGATTCACACACAAAAAGATTAATTACTACTCAAAAAATGGAGAATTTAGAAGATAAGATTCTTCAGAAAACTGCAGAATTAAGAATAGCACAGACAAATATTAGAAAAGAAAACGAAACTCAAAGAGTAATAGACCAAGAAAGAGTAAATCTTTTAGCAGCTCAAAAATTTGAATTAGAAGCTCAAATGGAAATTATGAAGAATCAATTGGATACTTTCTTCCAATTTAGAAAAGCACTAGTTGAAGCTTTCGATACTTCAATGCAGACAGGTTTACAAGAAGCAATTCTTGGTAATCTAGATGGAGGAGAATTAGCAAATAAAATTGCAGAAGATATGCAAAAAGCAGGAGCAAAAGCAATATCTGAAAGAATAACATCTAGTTTAACTGGAGGTGTTAAAAGTTTGTTTGGTATGGGAGACAAAGTAGCAGAACTAACTCCTGAAGCACAGGCAATAAAAACAGCACACCAATATCATATAGACGAATTAAAAACAGTGCTAGAAGCACATGCTGAAGCATTTGGTAATGAGACGATGTCTAAGAAAGTTGGTGATGTAAATAAACTAGAAGAAATTGGTTTAGATAAAGACGGTAATCCAATGTTCGGTTTAAAAAATAAAGTTGAAGGAGAACTTGGGTCAGGTATTGATAAATTAGATGGCACAGGCGGAGCAGATGCTGCAATAGCTGAACTAAAAGACGCAATAAAAGAACCTTTTAAAGGACTGACAGATTTCTTCGGTGGAATCTTTGGAAATATTGGTGCTGCTTTTGGTGGCATTGGTGGAGGTGGAGGAATTGGTGGATTCTTCTCATCACTATTCGGATTAGAAAGAGGAGGCGTCATAGGATTAGCAAAAGGGGGTATGGCAAGATACGCTCATGGTGGTATTGCAAAACAACCAACATACTTAGTGGGAGAAGGAAAGAAAAATGAAGCAGTAGTCCCACTACCAGACAATAAGAGTATTCCTGTTGATTTAGGAAACTCAGGTGGAAATACAAATAATACAAATATTACAGTTAACATGGCTGATGGAAGTACAACTACAGATACCGATGGCTCCGCAGCTTTAGCACAAGCAATTGACGCAGCAGTTCAAAATACAATAGAAAAAGAACTTAGACCAGGAGGAGTACTAGCAGGAGGATAAGATGGCATTAGGATTTAGTACAGGATCATCATTTGGAAGCAGAACAATAATACCTGATAAAGGTATGACTAGAAGTAACGAACCTTTGGTTTTTGTTGCAGAATTTGGAGATGGATATCAACAAAGAGTCGCAAATGGTATAAATAATTTAAAACAAGAATTTTCAGTATCTTTTGCAACTAGAGAAAAAGCAGAAATAGATGATATTGTTGGATTTTTTGAAAGTACCAATGGTGTTACAGCATTTGATTTTACATTTCCTGATACAAATGCAAGTGGCAATGAAGAAACAGTTAAAGTTTATGTAACACAGTTTAGTCAAAACTGGGATTATGACAATTTTTACACTCTTAGTGCTACATTTAGAAGGGTGTATGAAGCATAATGTCAGAGAATATTATAGTAAAAGACTTACAGAAACTTGACCCAGGTTCAGAACTGGTTTGTTTATATGAGTTGGAATATGTAAAAGGAAGTTTTATATATTTCATGTCAGGTCTTGATACTGATTTAACCACTGTTCAAATGAGAGATTATAATGATAATTCTCAAATTAATACTTATATTGCGATACCAGCACAATTGCAAGGGTTAGAGTATAAGAATGATGGCGCTATAGCAAGACCTCTTATAAGTATTGCTAATGCAAGTAATGCTTTTTCAAATGCAATTGGTACTATAGATTATGATTCTTTTCTTGGACTAAAGTTTATAAAAAGAACTACATTAAAAAAATACTTGCATGGAGAAGCTTCAGCAACTAATCCACCTACTGAGTTTCCGAGAGACCTTTATGTCATGGATAGAATAAAGGCAAAAACTAAAAGTGCTGTTCAAATAGAGTGTGTTGCACCTTTTGATTTACAAGGAGTAAGAATACCTGCAAGAAATATTTTACCAGATAGATGTCCTTTTATTTATCAAGGAGCAGGAGACCATGTTGATAATTTTAAAAAAGCACAAAGTGGTTGCACTTGGCATATAGAAGGTAAATTTAAATCTTCTGTAGCAGCTTTTGCTGATGGAACAGAATATACTGTCTATGTAAATACAGACGACGAATATATTATTCCAAGTAGTACAAGCTTTACACTTTATTCAAGTGGAGCAGTAACAGCAGATGCTTATTATAGAACAACAAAAACAATTACAAGATATAATGCTAACGGCACTACAAGTAGTGTTACAGCTAACAATTATTGGCAAGCAGTCGCAAATAATAGTGCACCAGGTACTCCTTCAGATGATAATGATGCTTTCAATAGAGTAAGAGTATTTTCAGCCTACTCTCATGGAACAGAGTATTTTACTTTTAGTGATGATAGAGATAATAGCTATGTTACTTTTACAGATAACACTGCAAGTTCATCAACAAATGGAAAACTTTTACTATGGAAAGCTACAAAACCAAATCAAAATTCTCACCCTGTTGCAGGTGGAGGTGTATGGGAAAGAGGAGATGGCTGTAGTAAACGAACAGATGGCTGTAAAATGAGATTTGGGTTTGCTCCTAAATCAGTAGGAACTGCAACTTCAACTGGTAAAGCTAAGACAAATACAGATGCATTAATACCTTTTGGGGGATTTCCAGCATCGAAGGCGTTCTCATGATGGAAGAAATTTATCTACACGCTAGTAAAGAAGCACCTCGAGAATGTTGTGGACTTGTTATACAAGATGGAAACAATGAAAAATATATTCCTCTTGAAAATATTTCCCCAAAAGAAGATGAGTTTGAAATGGACGGAAAAACTTTCCTTTCATATCAATTAAATTCAAAAATAAAATATGTAGTCCATAGTCACTATGGCTGGGATTGTCGCCCAAGCGAGGCAGACAAAACACAATGTCGTGAGGTAGGAATTCCGTATTTAATCGTTTCCTATCCCGAGAAAGATTACACAATTATACAACCATGACAAGAAACATTTATTTAAAAGGACGAATGGGCAAACTATTCGGAACACATCATAGACTGAACTGCAAGACAGTTCAAGAGGCTATGCATGCAATAGATGTGATGAAAGGAGGACTTCGTCAATATTTAATTGATTGTACAGAAAACGGAGTTAAATTTACAGTACAGAAAGGAGAAGATTTTTTATCTAATCAAACAGCAGGAATAGAATTAGGAAAAGATGATATAATTATTACTCCTGTTCCAAGTGGTAAAAAAGATGGTATAAAAGAACTTATTATAGGAATAATACTAATCATAGTTGGACTTAGTATAGGAGACCCTGGAACTATGAGTAAAGGTGCTCAAATGTTAGTAACAGTTGGTACACAATTAGCTTTACAAGGTATAGTTAAACTAACTACAGATGACCCCGAAGAATTAGACGAGGGGCAAAATAGTTTGTTTCAAGGGCCGATAAATAATACAAAATCAGGTATACCTGTTCCTCTTTGCTTTGGAAAAATGGAAGTTGGAGGAGCAGTAATTAATTTTGGTTTTACAGATTACAGAATAACAGGAAATCAAGGCTATACTTTCGTAAGCAAAGGTAGTGGTAGTGGCTCAGGTGGATCTGGCGGCGGAGGCGGTGGCGGAGGCTCTCGCGGAGGCGGAGATTCAGACTGGAGACAGGAGATACTAAAATAATGGCGAATACAGCATCAGGAAGTAGCAGAGGTAGTGCACCATTAGATTCACAAGGAGTGAGTAACACTTCGTTAATTCGTGCACAAACCGCAGTTATATATGACTTACTATCTGAAGGCCCAATTGAAGGTCTGGTTGATGGAGTTGCAAGTATTAGATTAAATGATAATCCTGTAGCAAATGGAACAAATGCTACTATTCTTTCTCCACAAAGGTCATTCGATGCAAATTATGTACACAGTACAGGTGTAATTACTGACAACTCAACAGGTAATATATTTAGTGGAGCCTCTACAGGAGATGGCGAAAGAGAGATAGTAGTTCAAGGCGCAAGTAAAAGAACTACAGGAACTATAAGCACCACTGCAGGTAATAATATAGTTGTCTCTAGTAATACAAGTTTCTTTGCTTCAACAGATGTGTGGGACGGAGAAGGTATTCAACCAATGATTCGTATTGATGGGGCGGGTGATAATGGAGCCCAACTTATAGCAGGAATTACCGAACATATAAATAATGCAGCAGTAAGAGTAGACCTTGTCCCTATGACAAATACATCTGGTACTAATGCATATTTAGATTTAAAAGATACTATTGATAGTTTTAGTGGAAATACTGCAACAATAACAGCTGCAGGAGTTACTGTTGCAAATACTGGAGTACAGATGAGCAGTCCATTTAGGTCTGCAAATGCTGCTCCTTTATATAATTACGAAAATTTTGGTTTTGCATTTAGAACAGGTCTTCGTGAACAGGCATATTTACCAACACCTTCAGGTATAGGTAGTGCTTCTGTTGCTCACAATGTAAGTGGAGGTAATATAACTACTTCGTCTAGTTCAGGATATCCTTCGGCAAGTACTTTTGGTTTTAAAGAAACAACTGCTTATTCAGGCACTCCTCTAACAATTACATCAGCACAAATGGGAGTAGGAAATGCTTCAGAAATCGACTTAGTAAAAATAACTCTACAATTTAATACTATGATTTCTCAAAAAGAAACAGGTAAATTAGGAAATGGATTTGCAGAATATAGAATTAAATTTGGATATTCTAGAGATGGTGGAAGTACTTTTACAGATGTAACAAAAGTAGGTAGGCCTACTGTTTCTAGTAGTAAATCGGATTATGAAAGTAATGGTAGAACTAAAGATTCACAAAGCGGTGTAATAACAGCTAAAACTAAACAACCTTTTAATCATGTATATAGTTTTGATATAAGTAAATATCAACCTTTTGATGCCTACAGAATTATTATTGAAAGAATCTCAGCAATAAATCAAAAAGAAAATAAATGGCAACAACAAAATGCTGGTACTGTAAAACAAATTGAAAATATTATTACTGATAAATTAACTTATCCTTATTCTGCATACGCAGGAGTAGTTATTGATGCAAAAGATTTTCAATCAATTCCAAAAAGAACTTATGAAATTCGTGGATTAAAAGTAAAAGTTCCTACAAACTATTTCCCTATTGACGAAGCAAATACAGCAACAGGAGTTAGAAGAAGCACGGCAGCATACACTAGAAATGTAACCTCAGGAGCAGAAGAAAGTTCAGTACAAGACTGGGACGGTAATTTTAGGGGTGACCAAAAAACATTTACAAGTCCTACTCATGCAAACTATGAACCTGTATACACAAATAATCCTATTTGGATATTCTATGACTTATTGACAAATCAAAGATACGGATTAGGTAAATACCTCGATGAAGATTTTGATTTTTCTAGCATAGATAAATATACATTGTTTCAATTAGCAAAGTATTGTGATGAATTAGTCCCTAACGGTAAAGGAGGAACAGAACCTAGATTTACTTGTAACTTATATATACCTAAAGACCAAGACGCACTAAAAATATTAAAAAACTTAGCTTCTCAACTAAGGGCAATGTTGATATGGTTTAATGGACAAGTAACACTTGGAATGAATCAGCAAAAAGGTGCTATATATACTTTTTCAAAAGCAAATGTAATAGATGGAACATTTAATTACTCAGGCACAGCAGGTAGATTTAGAAATAATCAAATCGCTGTTACATGGAATGACCCAGAAAATGGATATAAACAAGCAGTCGAAGTCGTAGAAGACCATGATAATATTGCAAAAACAGGAAAGATTAGAAGAAAAAATGTTACTGCATATGGTTGTACTTCACAAGGACAAGCAACAAGACATGGTAAATATCAACTACTATCAGAGCAACTTGAAAAAGAAGTAGTAACCTTTAAAACAGGATTAAATGGATTAGGACTTAAACCAGGTGATGTTATAAATGTTCAAGATTCAGATTTACAAGATATAGTTGCAAGTGGTCGTGTTACTACTTCCGCTTCTTCTACTACTACAATTATAAGAACAGATAGAGATTTAACTTCTTTCTTAAATAATGACGATAACTTTAAATTACATTTAATATATCCGAATGGTGGTGCTTACCTAACACAACCTTTAGCTACTATTAACTCTATAAATTATGTTCAAGGAGATTTAATACTACTTGATGAAGATGGAAATGCTGTTGATAGTCATGCGAAAGCAAGTAATTTAAGAGACGATAGTGGAGCAGTTGTACAAAATTTCTGGTCAGATGACCTTAGAATTGAAACTAAAGCAGTAAGTTCTTTTAATGCTTCATCGGTAACTGTATCTAGTGCATTTAGTTCAGCACCAAATGGCGAAGTTATGTACACAATCTCAGGAGAGACTGATGATAATGTAGTAAAAGCAGGTACATTTAAACAGTACATAATTACCAGTATTAAACATGAAGAAGGGTTAGAAGTAGGAATAACAGCTGCTGAATATAATGCTGATAAATTTGACGCAATAGATAGAGGGTGGAAAGTACCTGAATATCCTGATACACTATATAAACCACCCGCAAGAGGAGACGAAATACCAGCACCAATAGGACTAACGGCTCAGATAGTACCAGGAAACTCTGGAGGCGGACTTAATGTAGGAGAGGGAGATAATGAAAATGATTTCTCTATTGTTTTAAATTGGACACACCCTACCACTCAAAGAACAGATTCAGAAGGCAACTCTCTAACTGATGTTTATGAACATTTACTAGGGTATAATGTACAACATAATGTAGAGGGAATAAATGACGATAGAGATGCTAATAGAGAGTTTACAACTGTATTCTTAGATTCAAATAATAAATCAAATTATGTATTTAATAATATTGTACCAGCTTCATATAAATTTAGAGTTCAAACTGTAGCAACGAATGGTAAAACTTCAGGGTGGGTACAAAGAACTTTAAATTTCCCTGATTCTGCTTACTCAATATTTGGTCAAGGCTCTATAGCAGCAGGATTAAATTATTACATACAAAAAGGTGGTGTATTAACAACTGTTGTTGATGTTAATTCTACTAATGGTACTTGTACTTTTGCTAATAGTACTTATGTATTTACTCCACCTAATAGTGTTTCTCCTATAACTGTTTCAAGCGGTAACACAGCACAAACTGTTCAAGGAGATTTTAATAATCTAGCAGATGGAAGCAAAGGATTTTTATTATATGACTATAGTGATACAAGTGACCCTCTAAAAGCAATACACCTAGTTACAGATACAACTGCAGAAGATGCATCTTCAAGAAGCGATTCTAATACAGCACAATATGTTGCAAAATATAATTATCAATTTATGGCAAGACTAGGAGAGTCAAATAATGACTTAGTTCAAGCTACAGGAACAGTATCAGCAACAGCAGGGTCTCCCGAACTAACAGGTAGCAGTACAACTTTTACTAGTGACTTTACAGAAGGCGATATAATAGCAATAGATACTGCAGGAACAACGAGATTCATGGGAAGAGTTATTGAAATTGCAAACAATACTCATCTTGTTATGGATAGTAGTCCAACAAGAGCTTACAGTGGTAAAACTGTTCATAAACAAGGTTTAGTTATTGACCATCTAAAAGATAGTATTATTGGAGAAGTAGCAAATAACTCAGGTACATTTACATATACTGCATTTACAAATAAACTAAAAATTGATAACTCTAATGAGATAGCAGACAATACTGTTAATGCATCAATTATAGCAAACAATGCAATAGGAGCTATACACATATCAGCTAATTCAATTGGAGCAGCAGCTATTGTAGCAGATTCTATAGATAATTCTCATATATCAGCAAACTCAATAAATGCGGCATCTATAATAGGTGGAAGTATCACAAATGCAGAAATAGCAGGAAATACCATTACATCAGCTCAATTAGCCGCAAACTCTATTACTTCATCACAACTATCAGCAAATGCAATAAGCGAAGTAACTGTAAGTGCAAATAGTATTACATCAGTAGAAATCGCAGCAAACAGTATAGGTAGTTCAGAAATAGCCGCAAACTCTGTTAATGGTACAATTATAACAGGTAATGCTGTAGGCAGTAGTGAGATATCTGCAAACTCTGTAAATGGTATTATCATAGCAGGTGGAGCAGTAGATACTAGTCAAATAGCAGGTAGCGCTATATCAGCAGCTAAACTAGCGGCTGAAGCTGTAACAGAAGAAAAAATTCAAGATGATGCAGTTTCTAATCCAAAAATAGCAGCAAATGCAGTCGAAACTGTTCAATTAAAGTCGAACTCTGTAACAGCAGCAATAATTGTAGCTAATGCTATTGGTAGTAGTGAGATAGCAGCGAACGCTATTAATTCAGTTATAGTAGCAGCAAACTCTATAGGCTCGAATCAAATAACAGCAAACTCTATTAATGCAGCAGCAATATTAGCAGGAACAATTACTAATACACAGATTGCTGGTAATACAATTAATAGTGCAGTTATACAAGCAGGAGCAGTAGATACTAATCAAATAGCAGGTAACGCTATTACATCAGCTAAGATAGCAGCAAACGCAGTAGATGTCGCAGAGATAAAAGCAAATGCAATTACCTCGGCTAAGATAGCTGCCAACGCTGTAGATTCTGCAGAAATTAAATCAGGGTCTATTGATACAGTTCATATTGGAGCAAATCAGATTACAACTGCAAAGATAGCAGCAGGTAATATTGATACAGCAGAGATAGCAGCAAACGCTATTGAAAATGCTAAAATATCTTCAACAGATTCAATGACTTTGACTGTTGGAGGAGGAACTGCAGGAGGTTGGGCACTTACACCTTCTACATTTGCAAGTACTAATGCGAGTGGAGGAGCAAATGCATCATTTGCTTCAGCAGGTATTACTTTAGGTAGTGGTGGATTTATTTCAGCACCACAGTTTTATATTGACACAGATGGAAATGCTAAATTCAAAGGAACACTTGAAGGTAATGATGTAACGGTAAATGGAAATCTTACAATACCAAGCTCAGGGGGAAGTTCAACAGTATCATTTACTGTAAATGATTTAAATACTAGATTTATATGTTCAGTAGGTTCTGGAGCAGGATTTTATTCAGGATTTATAAAACTTTCAGGTGGTACAAGTCATGTTAAAACTATGGGCTTCTACTTTATAGAGGATACTGCAACTTCAGGAGAAAGTTCATCAAATGAAGTAGATACAAGGTCAGTTGAGTTTGATACTAAACTACCTTTATCATCTACGAGTAGTGCTACTAGAGCACATGCTATATATCCTTCTTCAGAAGCTGTCCCTACTAGTACGAGTACTTCTGAAGGTTCCGCTTCTAGTATACAATATGGATTAAGACCTGACCATTTTGATGCCTCTGCAGGAGAGGGAGGTGTGACTAGTGATAATAGATTATTTACAGGTCACAATACTGTTAACATGCCTTTCATGTTTGCATACTCAGGCACAGCAGGTGTTAACTTATTCTTTAGGGCACAAGGTGACAGTGGAACGGATAGTTGTACTGTTGAAGCAAGATTTATAAAATTTGGAATTTAATTATGGCAATAGCAAGTAAAACATTTTCAGTAACAAGTTATGAATACGGCAATTACCAATCATCTGATGGTAATACTAATAAAGCTGGGATTGTTACTACAATTTATTGGAGAATAGCATACACAGATGACAGTTCTACTCCACAAACAGTAAATGTAGAAGGGGCTTTAGCATTTGACCCTTATCATTTAGTTAATGGAACAGCAGACCCGAGAACAGGGGAGGTAAATAGTTCATATACAGAGTGGGCAGATTTAAACGATGCTAAATTAGCAAGTTGGGTAGAAAGTGAATACAATAGAGATTCATCTTTAAAAGCATTTTGTGACTATAAAGCAAATTATCTTTTAACAGGAGCAGACCCAGATAGAAAGTTTGAAGCAGGCCCTTTTACTAGGGAGTAAATTATTGTTAAGTACCTTTTTACATCAAGTTAATAAATTACCCCCCAAAAATAATTCTTGACATGACCTCGAGATTTTGATATAATTTAGCATATAGGAGTATAAAAATGGCAGCAGGAACTTATGATATTGTAGTTGACCAAGGGTCAGACTTTTCAATACAAATTCAAATAGAACAAGACGGGTCAAATGTGAACTTAAGTACACATTCGGCACGAGCACAACTGCGCCCAACTCCTAGTTCAAACACAAAAACAGCAGACTTTACTTGCACAATATCTGATAGTGCTAACGGTGTTATCAAGATGGATTTAACTAATTCAACTACTGCAAATATAGTCGCTGGAAAATATTATTACGATTTAGAACTAGTAAATACAAGCACAAGCACTGTTACTAGACTAATTCAAGGCGTCGCAAGAGTCACACAGGAAGTTACACGATAATGGCTACCAAATTAATTATTACTCCTAATACAACATCAATTTCAGCCACAAGTAACACAACAACGCTTACGATATCATCAGCAGTTGGAGGTGCAGCCTCCGATGCTTCAGGTGTCGCTTTCTCAGGTGCTGTCTCAGGATTTGATGGCGCAAATAATAGTGTAAAAGACGCATTAAATTATCTTGCAAATAATTTTTTCGTTGCAACATCGGCTCCAACTGCAGGAACAACAAATCTAGCAGAGGGAGACTTATTTTATGATACTGATGATAATCAGTTAAAGATTTACCGTGAAACATCAACGGGAACATTTGAATTTGTCCCTATAATGATAGGTAACAGTTCAGCAGACTCAGACACGGTAGACGCAGGGAGCTTTTAGCTCATATAGGAAACAATCATGGCACAAACCATTAAAATTAAAAGAAGTACCAGTTCCGCCGCTCCTGGTTCGCTTAGTGCTGGTGAATTAGCTTATTCAAGTAATTCGCAGAAACTATTTGTAGGAGCTCCAAGTGATGGAACAGTTACAGCTATAGGTGGAGATTTATATGTAAATATGCTCGACCATACTGCTGGTACACTAACAGCAAGTTCAGCAATTATTGTTGATTCAAACAGTAAGATTGACCAATTAAAATCTGGTAACTTAGTAGTTACTGGTTCTTCTGATACAATCTCAACAAGTTCAGGAGCATTGACAATCTCAGCAGCAGGTAGTTTAGTCTTAGCACATGGCGGTACTTTAGACTTAGACAATCAAGCAACCTCTCTTACAATTATAGACAACCAAGCGGCAGCTTTAGATATAAATGAAGGCGGAAACTCATATATCAAATGTACTACTACAAACAGTGGTGAAAAAGTTGTTATCGGTCAAGATATTGAGATGGCAGATGATGTATCATTGCTATCAGATGCGGCAGTTCTTAATTTTGGAGCAGGTAAAGATGTAAACTTAACTCATGTACACGATACAGGTTTACTTCTCAACTCATCAAGACAATTACAATTCGGAGATTCAGGCACATACATTCATCAATCAGCAGACGGAGTCCTAGACTTAGTATCTGACAATGAAATAGAAATCAATGGTACAACTATTGATATAAATGGTAATGCAGATGTCTCTGGAACATTAGAGTCAACAGGAAACTTTACGGTTAATTCAGATAAATTCTCAGTAACAGCTGGTTCTGGTAATACAGTAATAAAAGGTACTTTAAACGCACAAGACGCAGTAGACTTCGATTCATCACTAAATGTAGACGGAGCAACAACCTTAAATGGTAATGTTACTTTAGGTAACGCGTCAGGCGACGGTATCACAGTAACAGGTACTGCAACATTCACACCATCAGCAGACTTTGATGGAGGCTTTACGGTAGCAGGCTCACAAACTGTCAACATGGGCGGTAACAGAGTCCAAGGTGTAGCAACACCATCAGCAACAACTGATGCAGCAACAAAAGGTTATGTAGATAGTGTCAAACAAGCACTAGATATAAAAGATTCCGTTAAATTAGCAACAACAGCTAACTTAGCAGCAGCTTATAATAATGGCTCATCTGGAGTAGGAGCAACTCTTACTATGGACGCGTCAGGAACTGTCACAATTGACGGTGTTGTAACTGCAGCAGATGATAGAGTTTTAATTAAAGACCAGTCAACAGCGGCACAAAATGGTATCTATAAAGTTACCACAGCAGGTGCGGTTGGTGTAGCAGGAGTCTTCACAAGGGTTGAAGACGCTGATAGTTCATCAGAAGTTACAGGTGGTTTATTTACCTTTGTTGAAGCAGGTTCAAGTAATGCTGATAATGCTTATGTATTAACATCAGTAACAGGTACTGCAACAATGGGTTCAGATGCACTTACATTTACACAGTTCTCAGGAGCTGGTCAAGTTACAGCAGGGAATGGTCTTGCTAAATCTGGCAATACTTTATCTGTAAATGTAGATAATACTTCATTAGAAATAGTTTCTGATACACTACAAATTAAAGGTTTAGACAACGCTATCTCCGAAGGTGATTTAATATTCGGAGCGAATACAGGTGGTCAATTTACCACTCTAGCAATAGGAACATACGACAGCACTAACTCAGTAGGACAAGTACTACAAGTCGGGGCGAACGGAACAGTAACATGGAGCAACACATTAGACGGAGGAACATTCTAATATGGCTCATACAATTAAAATAAAAAGGTCAGAAACAGCAGGAGCAACTCCATCTGGTGCTGACCTATCAACACACGAGATTGCAATGAATGTAAATGACGGTAAAATATATACCAAAGCTGCAAATGGTTCAATAGTAGAAGTAGCTAATAAAGTTACAGGTGCTGCAACAGAGGCAGATATATTAGCGTTCGCAATCGCATTAGGATAGAATTATGGCATCAACATTTAAATCAGCGACAGCAGTAGATGTAGGGACTTCCCTTACTACTGTTTATACATGCCCTAGTAGTACCACTGCAACCATTATTGGTTGTTATCTCTGTAATCAGAGTGGTGGTCAAATAGAGGCAGACTTACAATTTTTTGATACAAGCGCAGGAAATCATGTAAGTATATTATTCGGCACACCTATCGCAGGTGATTCAACAGTTGCTGCAATCGGTGGAGATGCAAAGGTAGTACTGGAGACAGGCGATGCTATAAAAGTTAAAAGCAATGTAGCAAGTAGCATGGACGTAGTACTTTCATATTTGGAGCAAACATAAGATGGCACTTATAGGTAAACAAAATGCATTAGTTTCCGTACTAGAAGCCAATGCAGTAGGAAGCAGTGAAATTGTTTCTAATTCTGTAACTGCAAGTGAGATAGCCGCAAACGCTGTCGGTAGTTCGGAGATATCAGCAAATGCTGTCGGAACATCAGAGATTGCTACCAATGCCATTGCAGCTGCTCAGTTACAAGCAAGTGCTATTACAGCCGTAGCAGATAATGCTATTGATGCTGCAGCTATAGCAGCAAATTCAGTAGATTCTTCAGAATTAGTCACAGGTTCAATAGACGCTATTCATTTAGCAACAGGAGCAGTTACAACTGCTAAGATAGGAGCTGACCAAGTAACTAACTCAGAGTTAGCAGCAAATTCAGTTTCTTCAACAGAAATCGCACTTAATTCAATTAACGCGAGTGAGTTAGCAATAAATTCCGTAACAGGTACAGCAATAGCAGATAACACTATAGACGGAACAAAGATTGCATCGAATAGTATTTTAACAAGACATATTGATGATAACCAGATTACTAGTGACCAGATAGCAGCTAATACAGTTGCTACTGCGAACATAGCAGATAATGCAGTAGATGGAACAAAGATAGCACAAAACTCTATCTTAACAAAACACATTGATGACGGACAAGTCACAGCATCTCAACTAGCAAGTGATTCGGTAACAACAGTAAAAATATCAGACGGTAATGTTACTAATGCAAAAATTACAGATGGTGCTGTAGGAACAGCAAAAATAGCTGATGATGCAGTAACAGCAGATAAGATAGCTGCAAATACAATAGCAACAGGAAATATTGCTGACAACGCAGTAGATGGCAGTAAGATAGCGCAGAATAGTATTCTTACTAGACATATTGATAACGGTGTTATTACAACCTTCCAAATTTTAGATGAAACAATTGCAACAGGAGACATTGCTAATAATGCAATTACCTCCGCTAAGATTGCTGAGAATCAAGTAGGAGCTAGTGAGATAGCAACTGATGGAGTTACAGCAACACAGATAGCAGCAAATGCTGTATCAGCCGCTGAACTTAAGTCAGACGCACTTGGGGGTCAAACATTCACAGGTAATGTTACATTATCAGGTAACTTAACAGTTAATGGTACAACAACAACTGCGGCATCAACAAACACAGTTATTTCAGATAAATTAATCGAACTTGCAAACGGACAATCTGGTTCTCCTTCAGGAGACATTGGTATTGTTGGTGAAAGAGGAAGTTCAGCTAATATCTTTATAGGATTTGATGAAAGCGCAGATAAATTTACAATGGGTACTGGTACATTTACTGGTTCTTCTACAGGAGACTTATCAATAACAAAAGGTACTCTTGTAGTAGATGTTGAAGGTGATTTAACAGGTACAGCAAGTGCAATAGCAGACAACTCAGTTACTTCTGCCAAGATAGTAAACGGAACTATTGTAACAGCAGATTTAGCTGACAACTCAATTACTACTGCTAAAATAGCAACCAATAGTATTACAACTTTAATGATTGCAGATGATGCAGTCACAGCAGCTAAAATAGCTAATAATACAATTAATTCAAGTAATATATCAGATAATGCTGTAGGCAGTACGAAGATAGCGTCAAATAGTATTCTTACTAGACATATTGATGATGACCAGATTACTGCAGACCAATTAGCTGCAGACTCTGTTACAAATGACCAGATAGCAGACAATGCTATTAATAGTGTAGCATTTATATCAAGTGGTTTAATTACATCAGACTTAATAGCCGATGCTACTATTGTATCAGGTGATATTGCAGCAAACACTATCGCTACTGGTAATATAGCAGACAATGCTGTAGATAGCACGAAGATAGCACAGAATAGTATTCTTACTAAGCATATTGATGACGCACAGGTTAATACTGCTCAACTAGCAGGTAACTCTATAACAGCGGCAAAGATACAAGCAAATGCTGTTGGGGCAAGTGAAATAGCAGCTAACGCTGTTGGTTCAAGTGAGATTGCCAATAACGCTGTAGCTTCTACACAGTTATCAAGTGCAGCACTTGGTGGTAAAAACATGACAGGGAATATTACATTCTCTGGAGCAGTTACACTTGGAGATGGTGCCGATACAGCAAATGTAAATGGTAACTTAGGTATTCAAGATTCATCTCCAGTTCAAAAAGTTCACATAGATGAAGTAGCTGGTTTTGATGTAGGCACAGGAACTTCTTCCTCTACATCGCAGTTTACACTAAACTCATTTAGTGCAACTGTATTTAGAAGTGCTGAATACACAGTACAAATTACAAACTCAACAGATAGTGATTATCAAACTTTAAAAATATCATTATTCCATGATGGGTCAACAGTTTATTTAACACAATACGCTTCTATATTTGACAATGGTGCTCAGGCAACATTTGATGCAGATATAAATAGTGGTAATGTAAGATTAAGAGCTACGCCAGCTAGTGGAGACACAATGGCGTACAAGTTTATTAGAACAACTATAGAGGTATAAAATGGGAACTAAATTAAATTTTAACATCGAAGACGCTGGATTGTCAGTAGATGGTAGTGAGAAATTTAACTCGAGTGGAGCTGCTCAAAATATTACTATTGCGGCAGATAAAATAACATCAGGTACTGTAGCCAGTGCAAGACTACCATATACCATTAGAACAAATGCTCCAACAAGCACTGAATCAACATCTAGTGGACACATATGGTTTATATACTCGAGTTAGTAAATGGCAATATATGTTAACGATAGCGGAACACTTCGAGAGATTTCCTTTTTGGCAATCAACGATAGTGGTACGGTCAGAAGAATCAATGAAGTTTATGTAAATGATGGCGGGTCGCTTGAAGGCCCGTTCACTATTACGCACACAACTAGTAGGAATACTGCTACTTCAACTTCTACTATTTCTGGATTGCAGTTAACAACATTCAATACAACAACAACATTTAATACTCAACAGAGTACAGTTACTACAACTGTATTTAATACTACAACTACATTTAATACAAGTAAATCAACAGGAAGTTCAAGAAGTACAACAACTACATTTAATACAACTAAAACAACAACAACTGCTTTTACAACTACAACAGCATTTACAACAACTACTACCTTTACTACAACACAAGGTACTACAACTGCATTTACTACAACAACTGCGTATACAACTACAACAACATTTAATACAAGTAAGACAACATCAACTACAGGGTCAACTACCACTGCATATACTACTACAACTACTTTTGCAACAGACCAGAGTACAACAACTAACTATAATACAACAACTGCATACACAACTACTTATGATACAACAATTAGTACAAGTAGAACTACAACTTTCGCAACAGATACTGCGTATGTAGATAATACAGGTCAAAGTACTACTAGAACTACAACATTTGCAACAACAACAGCCTATGAAGATGATACTGCTTTCGAAACAAGCAGAACTACGACTTTTGCTACAACAACAGCTTATGTAGATAATACAGGTCAAAGTACTACTAGAACTACAACATTTGCCACAACAACAGCTTATGTAGATAATACAGGTCAAACTACTACTAGAACTACAACATTTGCTACAACTA
>VTLG01016234.1_pt1 | contig 48157 bp, 67 predicted proteins | sample 4694571 | NCBI WGS metagenome assembly VTLG01 (sample SAMN12604809, study PRJNA352737) | marine metagenome | biome: ENVO:00000447; feature: ENVO:00000209|ENVO:00000569|ENVO:01000036; material: ENVO:00002151; isolation source: viral sequences binned using virsorter ... | reverse complement strand
TTCGCCCCGCTGAATTATATGTTTAGCTAGGAAAGGTATATATAAATGAATATGGCTCGATTAAGCACGGGGGGTATGCCTAATAGAGCCTAAGATATAACATTTGGCACTACTAAGCATATAACCTACTGCTCTTATATGCCTTACGCGCATACGGCTCAATGGTGCCTGAGTAAATATCCTTATGGAGCCCGTGTGTATACTATAGACCACACTTAGAGCTTAATATGCTTATAGGCTCTATAAGTCTAATAGGCACTATATAGCATAGGGTAAGGTTCTAATTAAGCATAGTTGCTTAATATAGCTATAATATAGTATAATATAGTATAATATAGTAATGCTCTATATGTTTACCCCCAAAAACTGACCCAAACCTTTAAATACTACCGTGACCCTGTATAGTCGGGCTTAGGATGACGACATCGAGGCCCAAAAAAGTAAAGAGATATAACCATGAACCTAGACGAACTGATAAACAGCATGACACCCGAACAGATAAGGGCAGTCATGTCAAAGATAGCAAGTAATGGCCCTACAAGGGTAGACCACACACGCAAAGCTAAGCGTATAGCAAAGACAGAGTTATACTTCAAGTCTGCTCCCCTACCATACCGTTCAACATATGAAGAGTATAAGCAACACGCAGAAGGCGTAAGACAACAGGTTTTGTCAGGAGTAGACCTATGAGTAGCGAGCTAACGATAGAGGATATTAAAGACTATCTAAGAGGTAAAGCCAAGCATCCTATCATGACAGTAGACGGTAGAGACGACCCAGATTATAAAAGTATGAGGAAGTTTGTTAGAGACATAAAACCTGATACCGAAGATTATATGCACAGTATTACATCAGGTATGAATAAGCTAATGTCAAGCCTGAGACATATGGAGCCTAATGACTACAATAGTATAGTGAATACTTTTAAGAAGTATGAAGTAAAGGGTAATACCGGAGGTATAACCGGTAAGCGTATGTATGGCTATGATAAGAGTAGAGTCGATGGTAAATACATTAGACGTAGGAGAGTAAACTAATGGGCTACGCTAAACATATAGAACCATGCCATGAGGATGAGTTCGGTATATTAGTATGTGCATTATGTGATTGTGCAATAGAGAACAATACCTGCCTATGTGATATGAGAGGTTGGTAATATGGAAGGATGTAAACACTGTAATGAGTATAAACATTTAGCAGTATTTAGAAGTAAGTATGACTGTCCTGCCTGTGGCGTATACGATGAGATTACAGGAGAGGTATAGGACCCACCGAAACCTTTAAATACTAATACGATATTTGTAAATTTAACAAGGAAAAAACAATGAGTTATGAAGAAATAGAAAGAGATGACCTATCTTATGATAGGAAGTCCGTGCGAGCAGAGGAGTATGCCCCCTATGACGAGGCAGAAGATAGAACAACAGCAGTAGATGAATTTATGGCTGAAGCAGTAAAACCTGAACCACATATCCCTACCATTATGAGTAAGCTCAAAGGTAGTGTTGATATGCCTGAAGAGTTCAAGTTTGCGGATAGCAATACATTCTATACTATGCTTAGAAATATATATAGAAACAAGAGTATTCTTATTACCGGTCCATCCGGTTGTGGTAAGAGTAGTCTCGGTAAGATATTAGCCGATATAACCAATAAACCATTCTATGCGTTTAACTTCGGTGATACTATGAACCCATCCGCAAAGATACTTGGTGACACTAAGTATAGTAGTGAGAAGGGGACATTCTTTAAACCATCCAGATTTGTATCTGCTTTACAAGATACATCCGGTGCGTTTATTATGTTAGACGAAGTCACGAGAGATAGAACCGGTGACTTAGCTAATATCCTTATGCCTGTCCTTGACGGACAGAAATACTTAGCACTCGATGAGAGTGATGACGCTGATACCGTTCAGATAAACGACGGTGCTTTCTTCTATGCTACTGCCAACATTGGTAGAGAGTATCTGGGTGCGGCCCACGACTTAGATAGAGCATGGAAAGATAGATTCACCGGAGGTATATACGAGTTAGAGTATCTACCAGCAGATAAAGAAACAGAACTTCTTAAGATAAGAGTTCCTTCTATCTCTGATGTAGACGCTGAACGTATCACTGACTTCGCAAGTAGAGTAAGAAATCTCTACAAGTCGGAAGAACTTAATACCGCTGTATCTACACGTATGTGTTTGTCCACTGCCGAATACGTTAGTGATGGTATGACTATGCTTGATGCACTCAAGCAGGTATGTCTACCATTCTATCCTATCCAAGCAGGTGACGATACAGAAAGAGTAAAGGTCATGCAGACTATACAATCAATGGGAGACTAAATGGTTAGTAGAAAGAAAGACACATATTGGCATAGCCTTGCTAAGGTTTTGTTAGAGATGGGTCTAAAACCTGCATCCGTTGCTAAGTGTATAAAAGAAGTATTCCCACTAAGCGAAGTGACAGGGCGACACGTCGGAGCATATAACCGTCGGCTTAAAACCGAAGGTATAGCTACCGACCGCCCCACCAAACCAACTATAAACATGAATGAAGCACTGAGTATATCACAAGGTATGGTCAATGAAGAAGATATGTTTGTATACAATTCAAGCGTAGGAGCTATGAAAAGAACATTAAAATGTTTCGAAATGAAACTTATACTTGAGGCAGAGTCCTCAGAGGATGATATAGATACATGGATTGGGACACTTACTCAATAGACGATTGGACCGGAGATAGTGACGAAGGCTGGTGTTATACCTGTCAGGATTGGGTCACCACTAAGGAAGATGACAAAGAATGTTGTTCTACCTGTGGTAATCACCTTGACGGAGTAGTAGGCGATGAGTTCGCTCATCCTACCACAGCAAAGACTGCTATCTCCCCTGCACCTACCGTATACGGAAGCGGTGATGTATGGGGTAGAACCGGTAGCGGATTCACATGGGGTAGTGGAACCTCATGGTGGTCAGGTGGTTCTACCTCACTGAGTGGTATGTGGGGAAGTAGTTCATACTCTCACACAGATAAAGCCAAAAGATTAGCTAAACATAAAAGCCATCTTGACTCATTGTGTAAAGTAGTAGACCCAACTGTCCCTCACAAACTATCATTCGCTGACCATTCTTCTGGATATTCAGATATAAAGAGAGGTCGTATAGTCGTTGATGGTAAACTGATAGAAGATGATGACGATAAGTTAGATGTTGTGTCAGGTCTTGCTATCCATGAAAAGCTACACCTTATACATACTGCACCACTACTTAAGTGGGAAAGAGAGTATTCATATGATAATTGTAAGAATGGTGCAGAGAATTGGCTATTACATACAGTATGCAACATTATAGAAGATGAGTATATAGAAAGACAACTCGCTACTACTTGTGGTGGTTTCGTTCAGTATATAGAAAAATGTAAAGAACATTACTTCCAAAGTAGTGATATAGAAGAAGAAGTCAAAGAACCTTTGGCTGACGTTATCAATACACTTATGATGTTGGTAAGGTTTCCTACTCTTATCGATGACGATAGGAAAAAGCGACACGCCCCACACATACGCTTCTTTGCCCGTGCATTAACTACGGGTATAAACAGCCGAGAAGATACATATACTTGTATTGAATCTATCTATAACTATCTCAAAGCCACAGCTGAAAAGATGAAAGGTGATGAAGATGTAGATATGGATAAGGTAATGGAAGAAGTAAATGCTAACTACAAGGATATGAAAGAACGCTTTGCAGAATCAGATGTAGAGATGACTGACGAAGAGATGGCACAAATCTTTGAACGTATGGTTGCTAATGCAACTAAAGCAGAAGAAGATAGAATCAAATCCAAAAGTCCTATCACTGATGCACGTATGGAAGTTAGTGATATAGTCAACAAACTTACCGAGTATGCAAGTAAAGGTTTAGATTCAGACTTAATCAAAGAGATGAATGAACTGATAGAGTCCGACTTCGAAGAGTTAGAGTTAGACAAAGCTCTTACCATTAGTGGTCAGAGTAAAATCAATTGGCAAGTAGCTAAAGATACTGACATGACACGTGACAGATATAGAGAGACAATAGATAGAATGAAACCCGTTATAGGACAACTAAAGCGTAAGATTCAGCTATACGGTAATCTAAACACATATACTGTTAGGAATCAAAAGGTAGGTAAGTTAGACAAGCGTATGCTACATCGTATACCACAAAAGCGAACTGACCTATTCAAGTTTGATATATCTCAACAAGATAAACCATTAGACGTATGTCTCTTAGTAGACGAGTCAGGTAGTATGGGTTATCATACTATGCAACAAGCTCGTGATGCTTCTATCGCTGTGAAAGAAGCACTTAAAGATAATGACCAACTAAACCTATGGGTATTCGGACATAGTGCCGATGAAGCAGGTAAAGGTGACACAGATATGATAGAGTATCATTCACCTCGGATTACCGACCGCCCCACTGCTATGGGAGGTATGCACGCAAGATATGAAAACCGTGACGGTAATGCTATCATTACTTCTGCCGACAGAGTAGTAGCACAGACTGAACAGCCTCAATCACATAAACTTATGATTGTATTCAGCGATGGTCAACCATCAGCTGACGGATACAGAGGTGCGACAGGTTTATCACATACAAAGAAAGCAGTTAAACACATAGAAGGTAAAGGCTGGTCAGTTATACAGTTAGGATTTGCTGGTGCATCCGAGTGGTCTATGAAAGAGTGTTTCACTAATTGGAAGTATATAAATGATTCTTCCAAGCTACCTATTGAGCTTACTAAATTAATTAGAAAGGTGTTAAAGATATGAACAGAACAGACAGACAATCGTATGCAGAGTATACGCAACATAATATGGACCTCATAGACCAATCAGAGTATAGGTTTATACAACCTAAGTATGATGGCCTATGGGGTAGGTTAGAGATACGTGATGGTTATTATACTCTCTATTCCCGAACAAACAAAGTAAAGAAGACAGGGCTATATAAGTGTGATAAGTATGACATTGATGCTACCTTTATAGGGGAGTATATAAACAACAAGAATCATCCTGTCCATGACAACCAAGCGTTCTATGTCTTTGACTGTATACGCTTTGATGGTAAAGATATTACTTATGAGAAGTATAGTGAAAGATACAGATTCCTCAAACATAGAATGAATAGACAACTACAACATACTAATGATGTATGGCTACGAGACTTTGTTGAGTCTTGCCCTACGTATGATATGGAATACTCAGAGAATACAATAGATGACCTATGGTCTTATTACGTAGACCGAATGGGCTACGAAGGTTTAGTATTCAAAAACAACTCAGAGTATTTCGACAAACACGCCAACATACGTGTGAAGCAACGGGTAGAGATTGACTATATGTGTATCGGTTTCGATATGGCTGACCCTGAGTCTAAGTATGCTGGTCAAGTAGGTGCTGTTAGAGGTAGTCTATTTGACAAACCATGTGATGTAAAGTGTGGCGGTTTGACTGAAGCTATGCGTAAAGAGTATACAGCAAACCCAGACAAATACATAGGTCAAGTGTTCACTGCTACAGGTAATGGCTGGTTCCCATCAGGGTCCGTTCGTCATCCTAAGTTCTCTCTATGGCGTGAGGACAAGCAGTTGCATCAATGTAAGTATAACCAAATACCGGAGTCTATACGTGCAAGTTAGTCGCATTGATATCATTAGACGGTTAGTGCGGAAGGAATACAAATCCGTTCGCCCCACCGCTATACAAATCAATGCAGTGATAAAGAAATATGGCCTGAACCTATATGGTAGTGATGGTCGTAAGAGAACTAAAGAAGTGATAGCCAAAGCTTTAAGTAAGGCTGTCGCTTCTCTCAAACGCTAATGGTGATAGGATAGAAGTAGGAACTCATTGTTTTACCTCTTTACTTGTCGTTCACCACGAGATGAATGACACCAACGAATTTTACCTATTTCTATCCCACTAAAGATAGCAGAACTTGAACATACGCCCAAACGCCGCTGAGTAAAGATATAGACAGGCCACGCTAACCTCTCCCTAACTCCGTAGTAATACCGAAATAGGCAACGTTAGTAGTAGGACAGCTCTATATCTGTGTTGCTGGTGAGGAGATAGAGATATACATTCGGGAAACGGTATCCCAATGGATAGAAGCAATGTTATAATAACTGAATACACATCTCTACTTAGACCGAACACGACAGTAAGTGTATAACGGTATGGATGTTATACATAAGAGAACCAAACGTAGGAGGTATAGCCTGACCATATTTGGCGAAAGCTATACAGCTAATCATTATGCACTACCTATGTGTCAAGCGAACTTACTATCATACCCCTGTAAATCTAACGAGTGCAGTAGTCAATAGCCTACGTAAGACCTGTTGAGTGTGGAATGCTACATAGTAGCGTGGTATATATTCAGTTTTGGTTTGGAATAGTCTCTTCTGCTATCACTTAGCGAAAGCTTTATATATAAGCGAGATATAAATATGAATATGAAACAGCGTAAGGTAAAGATACCATATGAGGGATATGAACTCCCACCATCTGCTGAGCAAGGTGGACAGTTTGTAGACTTCAATAAAGTGATAGAAAGGAAACCTGTCAAAAAAGTAAAGATAAAGAGGGGTATATAAATGAAATGTAGATTATGTCAATGGGCTTTAGAACCTAAGTATATAAGGTATAGAGATATAGATGGCAACCCTTATTGTCAACAATGTTATACTGTTATAGGTGGACAGATATGAGTGAGTTCTGGACAGAAGATAGAAAACAAAGGTTAGTAGATTATATGTCAGGTATGATATTTGGTTATTGTATAGGTATGATAGTTGGAGTATGGATATTATGAATGAGAAGGTATTAGAGTTAGCCCGTGAACTACTTATAACAAGTGAATATTTATTTGATAAAGCCGTAGAGATGGCTGAAGAGGAATTAGGGATAGGACTCTATGATGATTAAAAGAATTAAAGAGATATGGCACAGTCCAAGAGATATACAGGAAGCAGAAGTATATATACTACTGTCAATGTTTATGGCTCTATGGATGTGGATGATTATATGATGTGTCCATATTGTAATATAGAAAGAGAAGAATTATACATGGGTGGAGGTTTATACTGTTATAAATGTCCACGCTGTGGTAGTAGAATGGAAGTGAAGAAATGACTAAAGCACCCGTGACAAGAAGAGACGCTACCGAAAGGATAGCCGAGTTAGAAGACTATATCGCTGAGATATGTGATATAATATATATGGAATTACCATTGAGAATCCAAGATAGATGGGTAGAGGTAATGACGAAGAAAGGACTTTATACGCCTGATGAGGATGAAGAGGATAAGACAAAAGTAAAATGAGTGGGGTGAGTGGAAAATTGCATATAGACTCTGAAATTGCAGACCTTAAACGGCAACTACAGTATGAGGAAGATTCTCAAATTTGGAAAGGTGTTAAACATCAGTGGCAAATTAGAAAACAACTAAGAGATAGATTTGGGCCAAAAGAGAAAACACCAAGACAGATAAAAACTTTGGCAAGTTTAGATACGTTCGAGACACAGACAGAGAGATTGAAAGCGTATACTGAAGCAAGGCTAAAAAGACAACTGCTTTATTTCTTTGCCTTATTAGGCACAGTGGTTCTACTATTATAGGCTCTATATAGCAAGAGGAAAACTTTATATAGAGCCTTGCCCTATAATACTATATTGCTTTATTAAGCAATAGTAGGCAAGGGATGGCAAAGAATACAGGAAAGAACTTTGAGAATGAGATAAGGAAGAGCCTTCATGGAGCAGATTGTTGGTTCTTTAGAATACAGGATACGAATGATGTCAGCAAATACGTTAAGAAAGCAGTCGCAGAGAAACAACCAGCTGATTTTATGGCTGTGTATCGCAGTCGCCCTATCCTTATTGAGTGCAAGACCACTCGCAATCTTACTTCTTTCCCTTTATATTATGGTAGTAGCAGGTCTATACCTCAACATCAAATTAAATATGCTAAACAAGCCCAAAGACATGGAGCTTTAGCATTTATACTGATACGACGCGACGAGCCCCGCAATAAACGTGTGTGGGCTATAACACCTGAACAAGCAGATTACCTATATAAAAAGAAAGATGGTAAGAGTATAAATTGGAAATGGTTCCATGCTAATGCAACGGAACTTAGAAGATTAAAAACGCCAATACGTTGGCAACTACAAGAATTATTTGACGAGCATTTATGAGTTTAGCGTGGAGAAAGTGTGGTATATGTGGTAAACGTATATCCTTAGGTGAAGACGGATTGTTAGATGGCGTATGCTTTCTATGTTCTGTAAAACAAATCTGACGAAACCTTTATATACTCCCAATACATATTAGATTCAAAAGGTGATTAAAAATGAAAAAAACAGCAATCTTTGAAAAATGCTTTAAGGCGGCCCAACACTTTAGGGACACCGGAAAGCATAAGCAAGTCAACTTTAGGTATGACCCTGAAGTTCGCACAGAGTTCGAGTTCTCATCATGGAAACACGAACACGACGCAGATGCTATGCGTTCTATCTTAGTAGAGGACATCCGTCTATCTGCTGAGGGTAACGTATACATCATGGGTAAAGACAACAGGTATAACCTGAAGCAGTTCGCTGCACAATACCCACAACACCACCGTTCCTATCGAATTGATAGGATGCGAGAAGCATAAGTATGTTGAAAGAATTTGTAGAACTATTAGATAACGACGAAGACTTAGTTGACATTAAGGAACTTCTATCTCCAGCTGATAAGCGTAGATGGTTGAAGATGCTTGATGTATTTGATAATATACAAATTCATGACATACCTAATGGTGTTCGCTTTGTAGAAGAGAACTACAAGTTTAACAAAACAGAGGAAGTTACTATACTTGCGTATATCAAGTTCCTTGAGTTAATGGTAGAAAAAATCAGCAAGGTGAAAGATATGGAAAAGAGCCACACGACGGAGATGATGATGTATGGGTAAGTCCAAAGGTAATCTCGGTCGTAGGGTTCCAGCCCGTATAGGAAACCCACCAAATAAGGCGATATACCCAGAGTGGTGGGAGAAGGAAGAGAACTTGGTAAAGTTACACCCTTCATATAGGAGAAATCATGACAAGAAGAAGAAAAGATGACCCGTTAGGGATAGAAGCATTGTTAGACTCATGGATGGATATGATGAGTTTAGCATATCAGATAGACCAGCCACTTATGGCTAGCAAAAAGAACGCCCCAAAGAAGGACACAATGTCCTACGAAGATAGAGATAAAGACATAGTCTTTACTATTGATATGCCGGGCGTATCTAAGAAAGATATAAACATCGAAGTAGAAGACCACTTTATTAAAGTGACAGCTACAAACGGTAACGGAAGAGACTACAACTATACCCGTAGGTTTAAACCAAAGGTAGACGTAGACTCAGCAAAGGCTACATTTACTAATGGTGTATTAGATATAACTGTGAGTAAAGTAGCAGAAAAGAAAGGAAAGAAGGTAAGTATAAAATGAATCAAATAGGAACTGTAAAGACGATAGACCAATACGAGAGAGTATATGTCCCTAAGCAAATAATGGAAGCCCTTGATATTGATAAAGGCTCCCACTGTGTTTGGGTAGAGGATGTAGAGAATGGATGTTATTGTCTAAGAAAGGCAACTGTCACAATTGACTAAAGCCAAAAGAGAGCAATTCACTACTATATGGAATAAGGGTGGCAAAGGTAAAGACACCCTTATCCAAAAAGTAAAAACTCGTGGATTGGAACCTACTGAAAAAATCTGTTTTGAATATTATATGGGATGGATAAAACCATTCAAAGTAACAAAATGGGGAAAGATAGAATGGAAAAACCCTTATTGGGATAGGAGTTTTAGGAATGCTAAACGAAGAACTAAACGAACTAAAAGATACAATAAGAAAAAGAAGCGAAACTTTCAACGCTGATTGGACACCGTTCATACAGAATGTCGAAGATGTTCTGGAGCATATCAAACTACTATCTGATGAAATAGATAGACTTAGTAATGATATAGGAGAAACACAAGGAATGATAAAGAACTTAAGAAAGATACTAATAAAACTAGAGGTTATAGATGACAGATTCATCTTCTAACCCTGAGATGGCACATATGGCCGCTGACTTGTTTGAAGCAAAGTTAGCTGCTAAAGAAGCGTCGAAAGGTATGACGCACCTCTTAAAGATAGGACAATTTCACTTAGAGATAGTCCCTGACAAAGAGATAGATATCATACAGGTATTTGACAGAGTGCTTGAGAACCTACATGAAAGATATGGAGATAAGCTTTTGTTAGGTGATAAAGTCCTTATGTCTCATGCAGGAACAATGCACGGATGAGAGAACCAGAAGCAGGAACAACCTTAGGGCGATGCACCTTCTGTAAAGACTATATAGTCGAAGGTCAGAGCAATAGGGCAAAACACGCCACTGTCCGTAGTGGACATTGGATGTGTGGAGATTGCGTGGTAGGTATGAAAGATATAGTGTTTGAAGCACTTATGGATTATACTGACACAGCAAATAGAGAAAAGGAAAAAGTTGTGGAGAGCCTAAAAGCATACGGCTGGTCTGTAGATGATACAGGAAAGCTACGAAAGCTTTAAATACTACCACTACAATATAGGAGAAGTGATTAAATATGGCACAACAAGTAGAAACTGAATTGCACAAGTGGGGTGGATTATTCCGCAACACAAGCAAAGCCGGAAATGTATACTACTCAGGAACACTTGAGATAGATGGAAAGAAGAGAACAGTAGTTATGTATAGAAATGACTATTGGAAAGATGGTGAACAAAAACCATACTTCAATCTAAATGAGAAAGTTCCGAAGGGTGGTAATACTGCTAGTCAGGACATGATGGACTGATGGAATATAGCGATTGGATTGCGAGTAGCAAGTCAGATAGGGTCTGGTTAGAAGACTCTATGACTGCTCTCGCTCAATTTGCATATGTTACACCTATCCAACGTGTAATGCATTGGAATAATACAACAAGACGTAGGACATATTGTTATGAAGAAAAGTATGAAAAGTGTTTTATGTGTGATAAAGGCGTTCAAAAGATATATGACTATACTTATGGACTGTTTATCAACGCTGAAGATAAAGATATCAGATATCTATCAACGAGTTCAGCTACTCATAAAAATCTTCAGAGAGACTTCAACCGCCTCTTTGAAGCGAATATTAACCCTTGTGAGGTTCTTTGGGAAATTCGCAGGGGAAAAATAAAGACACTGACAGGAAGAGAAGTAAACGGTTACGACTTTAATCCTATGGTTGATTGGGATGAAGAGAATGGTATAAACATATTGATGCCAGCATTCGTTGCTGAAGCTGATAGACCTTCACCATTCCAAGATGATATGGAGTGGATAGTTCCACGTATCATAGCTGATGGTTTATTAGATTTAGATAGTAAACCTATGGACCTTATATCTTTATTCGTAGAGATGAAAGAAAGGTTTCCTGCATACAGTGATAAAGACTTGAAGCAATACGCTATACGTCTAGTAGATAATGGAGCAGTCGACTTACGTCGGGCTGCCAAGAGGAAAGATGGGTAATAAAGCAGATAAGAAAAGATTGAGGGAACTGGCTGGTGAAAAGATATATAAAGGTGATGTAGTTATATCTGAGAAAGATGAGATGTTATACATACCTTTCATTCAGTCAGGTAATCCTGATGAAGAACGCCCTTGGCTCTATAAAGGATATTATCGTATGCCTGATGGAGCCATTGATATGGAGCTTAAACGTATGGATGGCCATATGGAGCTTAGTGTCAAAAGTATAGAAAATTATAAAGAATATATTCATGAGGCTGTAGGCGGCTTTATAAGTAAAGTATATAAAGAGAGCCCTCATGGAGCCAAGAGTATAAGTATCGAACAGCATGACGAGGAGACTCATTTATTACAAAAAACGATACTATCATTAGAGGCAGAATTGAATAAAGCCAAAGAAATTAATGAGAAGATGAAACAGGTGATAAGTGAGCTTTGAGATACATGACATTGTTCGTTATTTACATAACGTCAAGAAGAAAGATGGGTCAGCCAATCCTATTATAGGAGAAGACGAATTGGGAGTAGTAGCTACCCTTAGCTATCTATTAGAAGATAACAATTTTGTTATTAAAGCGTATAGCGGTACAGGCAAGACCGTTATAATGGATGCAGTCTTCGGACTACTTCCTGAAGAATACTTCCATACGATAGAACATCTTTCTGAGACAGCCGTCTGGTATGAAATGGATAAAATCAACCGTGCCAGATTTATTGCCATCCCTGAAGCTCAGAAACTTCCAGAAGGGGTTATGGAAGTTATAAAGACTTGGGGAGACGGTAGACCTGCATTCCGTAAACGCACGGATGTGACCACGCAGGATGTCATCGAACAAAAGTTACACGCTAAATATGTATTTATGTGTGTAGCTGTGGAGAACAACAAAGGGTCGGCATATTTTGATGCTGAGTTGGAGAGAAGATGTATGATAGGTCACACCAATCCTACTGCTATACAAACTGATGCAGTAGTGAAACATAAGTTAAAAGATTCAGCTGTCCCTAAAAGCTATATGCAAAGTATGACCGATGAGGAGATAGAAGGACTTAGAATGCATATAATAGATGCAATAGGTCGTAGAGATGATGAGAATGCTGTTCTCTTACGTAATCCTTGCGCACCTTTTATCTCTGAGGCTATACCTACTTCTTTCCCTGTGGCAAGAAGTAAAGTGCAATACCTATTGAAGGTCATAAATGCCGTAGGCCGATTTTATCCAGATGAACTTCTGAAGGTCGAGAAAGATGGTGTTACTTACGGATTACTGACACCTAAGCATACTTGGTTGGGTCTACGCATCTACTTGAATACCTTTATCAATGAATGTCTGCATATGCCATCACATGGGACTGACTTACTTAAGTTATTCCCCGATACACGTATCGATAAATTTGGATTAGCAGGTAGCGAGATTGTAAAGATGACATCACGTGAGATTCGGACTGCTGCTAAGGCTGCTGGGTTACCCTTTACTAAGTTAGAACCTGTGATTACAGGTTTACTTATGACAGGGTTTTTAGAAGAAAGAGAAGAGGATGGTAAGAAGTATTACTTCAAAAGTCCTCTACTCACTACACCTGAGTCTAAGATAAAGTGGAATGACTTAATTAGTGAAACGAAAGATTGGGTTGAAGAGTATTGGCCTGAGATATCTCAAGAGTATATCGAGAGATACTGTCAAGACATAGATATAACAGACCCCTTTACAGGTGAGACTGTTAATATATTAGCTGACGCACCATCTGCTTCTTCAGTAGAAGTAGTGGGGGGTGATTGGCCAGATATGTTCAAAACAAAAGAAGACTACCGTTGGGTAGTTGAAAATGAATGGGATGAAGTAGGATTCCTACTTAATGCAAAAGGAGACTATGGGAAAGAAGAAGTCGAGGAAATCAAAAGCTGGAAGCACAGAGAAGAGAGCGGGTAAATTACCACGTGGTGATATGCAGTATGCAGTCGTCAGAGAAATGTCTGGTGGCTCACGTATGTCAGCTCTCTGTGAAGATGGTAATAATAGAATGGTAAGAATTCCCGGCAAACTTAAACGTAGGATGTGGTGTAGACCAAATGATTTAATACTAATAAAGCCTTGGCCCATACAAGGTGATATAAAGGCTGACTTAGTATATAGATATCTACCCGCAGAAAGAAGCTGGTTATACCGTAGAGATATGGTGCCAGAGGAATTAGTGATATAATGGATTTCGAAACGTATAAACAATGGACAAGGACTACAGCAGTGTATCCTAAAGAAAAAGAAGAAGAATACCTTATGATAGGTTTAGCAAACGAAGTTGGAGAAGTATTAGGTAAATACAAGAAACAAGTTCGTGGAGATGGAGATAAGTATAAGGAGATTAGAAGTGAACTTGGTGATGTTATGTGGTATATAGCAAGACTGTTTGATATGTATGACATGACTATGATAGAAGTATTACATGAAAACTACTTAAAGTTATCTGACAGGAAAGAAAGAGGAGTACTGAAAGGTGACGGGGATAATCGATAATTCAAAAACAGAACAACGAAGACAGTGGTGTGAGTTACTACATTCAGGTTGGATGTATCACCAGCAGAAAGTGAAGGAACTAGCAAGCCCTGTTATTGGAGCAGAAATATCAGATGACCAACTATACCACATGAGTTTATCTGTAGCTATACAAGATGCTATAGCGTTGATACAACAGATGGAAGCGTATGGTTACTTCGAAGAGATGGAAGACGAGACCCAAGTCTTAGATAAACCGGGCCCAGCAGGTTAAACATGAGATGTAAAGATATAATGGAAGAGTTTAGTACTACGTTCTTTGCGTGCGTAGACGATTGGCCTAGAGAGATAAGAGAAGATATATATAAGTTATATGCTTATCTACGAGTAATAGATGAAATGGTAGAAGGAGTAGATGCTGATAGTGACTTCAAACAATACAGAATGGTTATTGAACAATTTCATGAAGTTAGTGATAAGTATCAATTCGAAGGTGAATGGTTAGAAGATTTCCACCATGCCATGTTTACTGACTTAGTTAGGAAGAAACATACTATGGTATCTATGTTAGAATACTGTAAAGGTTCTTCAGAGTCAGTAGGTTGTATGATGGCACGTATACTTGGATGTCCACCTGAAGCAGATATATATGCAAGAGCATTAGGTAGAGCATATCAAATCATCAACTTTGTAAGAGATTACGAAGAAGACTTAGCAAAGGGTTATGAATATATAAGTGCTAATCACGATATATACATACGTTTGTTTAGAGAGAATCTAGAAGAAGGAATGGAAGGTATAAACTATATACCTGAAGAGTTACGCGGTCCTATCTTTAAAGCAAACAAAGCATATTTAAAAGTAGCGGAGAAAGAATGATAGGAAGATTTTGTGAAGTATGTTATAAAAGAAACTTTCTTTTGACAAGACCAGTCAAGAAAGTATATCAAGACTACCATAAGATTATATGGGAATGTCCAGAGTGCAGAAAAGAGTTTGAGGAGATATGGAGAGAGTATGACGATTAGTAACAAGACAAACTTTTATATATGCAATTGTAAATATGGACATCAGAACTGTCACTGCGACGGAAAAGGAAATAAAAGAAAAACGAAGGAGAAGAAATAATGCAAACATTTTTACCAGTACCAGACTTTGCGGAGTCTGCACAAATGCTAGACTACAAACGCTTGGGTAAGCAACGTGTTGAAGGTATGCAACTAATCAACGCTATGCAACCTAACTATCCACACAAAGGTTGGCTCAATCATCCAGCTAAGATTATGTGGCATGGTTATGAGAATGCACTCAAGGAGTATGTAAACACAATGATAACACAATGGAAAGCACGTGGTTACAACAACACTATGCAACTCTATGAGATTACCGGACCTATCGAGTATCCAGAGTGGCTAGGTAACGACAAGATACACAAGTCACACAGACTTAACTTACTACGTAAAGACTTTGAGTTTTACGCACAGATATGGCCTGAAGAAGCAATACAGTATGCTTTTGATATCGAGTCATATCCTTATTACTGGCCTGTAGGTGACAGATGGAAGATATCCACACCTGACAGAACAGGTACTCGTTGGGAGGATGAGTGAAAGTACCCCTTATTGGTATATGTAGCCCCAACACAGTTAACCTAGAGACTGGTAACTTACAAAGTATAATGTGGCGTAATGGTAAGAAAGAAAGCCACGTTGTACCTTATAAGCCCTACTGTTATGTACCTGATGCTGAGACTGGCAAACAGTACAATAGAACAGGCAAAGAGGGCTCTATCTTGCTGCGAAAGGAGTATTATAGAGCCGGTGAAGAGCTTCCATCGAGCCTAATACTTGATGGAGGTAGAGAAAATATTATGGATAGACTCGTAATAGAGCATCCAGATTACTTTAATAAATTCGCAAATGACCAACCTGTGAAATCTCTCTGTTTTGATATAGAGACTCATAGTCCTGACGGGTCGTTTCCCTTCGGGGAAAACTACCCCGTAGTGGCAATCGGGATTGTCACTTCAACCGGAGAACGTGAAGTCTATCTATGGGATGGAGAAGATGACAAGCAAGTCCTTATGGATTTTGCTAAGTTCGTTAAAGAATATGACCCAGATATAATCTATGGATATAACCTTGTAGGTTATGATATCCCTCAGATTCTATATCGTGCAGCCTATCATGGCATACGTAACTACAAGAAATTGTTGAATCGTGATGGGTCAGACTATGGTTGGCAACCTCAGAAAGATTCTGACGATTTACGAATGCGTGCTGGAGGTAGAGTAGTTCTTGATATCTTAAGACATACACGCCTTGATTACGCACTCTCAGGATTACCACGTGGTCTTAAGCCTGTGAGTAAATATTTCGGTCTAGAACCAATTGAATTGGACTTTGCTGAAAAGGATTTACTTGATTACAGCTTATCTGAAATCCACGATTATGTCCTGTCTGATGTAGATTGTACAAAGTATCTTTTTGACCACTACTATCCAAGACTGGAGTTCACTGCGGAATTTATTGGTGTGCCACTAGAAACATATATCAACGCACCAAGTTCATATGTCACAAAGATTCTACAAGGTAGAGCGCTGTACGAACAGAATATCATAACAGATGATATAAACAAAGACAGACATACAGATATATACAAAGGACCTAAAGGTAACTTTCAAGCTGCATATATAGATTTGTTTGAACCGGGATTCCACGCTAAGAATATAAAAGTGGACTTTGCTTCTTTCTATCCATCTATAGCTATGGCTCTTAATTTAGGTCCTGATACTACTACAATTGTAGGATATGATGAGTATAGTGACAAATTAGAGTTCAAGAATGGAAACCTTTATATACCTGACAATCGTATAGGTAAAAGAGTAAAGGTTAAAATAGACAGTAATAGACGCAGCTGTCTCTATGATATGTGTAAACAATTCACAGAACTTAGGAAACCTTTTAAAGAAATGGGAACTAAAGAAGGAGATAGTAAGTCCAATGCGTTGAAGATTATGGTGAATACATTCTATGGAGCTAATACAAACCCTTACCTCAACTACGGTGATATGTCTGTTGGTATTGCAATTACTGCGGTTGCTAGGTTTTTACTTACTACGGGAATCGAACTCATCAGGAAAAAATATGGAGATAAAGCTGTGGTTTATGTTCACACTGATGGTATCAATACTAATTGTGATATTGACGTAGAATGGCTAACTAAAAGATTAAGATTGATATTAGAAGCTACAATACCAAATGTAGAATCTAAATGGATATCGTTGGATAAAGATGTTTTTAAAGAAGGAATTTGGATACAAATTGGTAATTATTGCCTTCGTAATGAGGACAATAGTCTTACCAAACATGGCTCGACTTTTAAAGCTTCAACAAGAAGCGAGTTTTACAAATCCATTCTTGATAGGTTAATTGACGCAAGATTGGATAATAGAGTGAATTCGAAGTTTATTGAAGATATATATAACTTTGATGAGTTACCCATGGAGATGTTCTTACAAAGAAGGACACTAAACAGGAAGTTCGAAGATTATAAATCAGAAACGGACATGATGATACCATTAGTAGAACAAGGTATAACAGTAGGTATACAACCAGAGATTAGAACTACCTACGAGTATTATAAAACAAAAGATGGGTATAGGATAAAGGAACTTGTGAAATCTAAGTCAGATTTAGATGTACAGTATTATTGGAACATTGTATCTAAGTTATTAGATAAATTTGGTCTAGCACATACTATACAAAAGAAAGCACCGCTCACCTTACTAGATAGGAAACAACAGAGTCTTATGGAGTGGGTATGAAGACCTATATCATTAACATACCAACCAGAGAAGATAGAAGACTTCTTTGTGATACCATGCTAAGAGAAAATGGTTTTGAAATAGAAGAAGAAGGTAGAAAGAATGAAGAAGGTTTTATAGCCCCTGACTTACGTGTTGAGTTTACCACACACTGGCCTTACAACAAAGTAGGAAAAGATATAACGGATACGTGGTTAGAAGAGAATGGATTCGGTCTATTTGATTGGGAGATGGATGAAGGAGAAGCTCTATCGATAGACCAATCATGGGCTAAATGGTGGTCAAGACCTTTAACAGGAGGAGAAATAGGTTGTACACTAAGCCATTGGTCTATATGGAATGAATGTGATGGACCTGTAACTATACTTGAAGATGACGCTGTATTTACTAAAGCTATGGAAATTAAAAGAGATGTAACCATAGATACTTTAGAAACTATGGGTATAGATTGGGATTTGTTATATCTTGGAAGAGTACCACAAACAATACCTGAAGAACCTATAGTGTCAGGTATAGTCAAACCAAACTTTTCATACTGCACGTATGGGTATGTATTATCTAAATCAGGTATAGAAAAGATAAGAAAATATAATGTACACAAAGCTATAATACCAGCAGATGAGTTTTTATCTGCTACATTTGTTGAACATCCACGTAGCGACGTAAGCTTTAAATACCCTCCCACCATGAATGCATATGCAGTAGACCCACATGTAGTATGGCAAAGAGAATTTGCTGTAGTAGGTAGTGATACAGGTCTACCTGACGGAGCTGTGAAATGAACCCCAAACTAAGTGCATATAAGATAGACCCAGAAGCATGGGCAAAGAAGATGATATCTAGAGGAACTAGAGATAAACAGTGGGATTTAGTAGTAGAAGAAGTAGGTCCTGAGATTTATAGGTTCCCTTTATTTACAAAAGAATTCTGTGATTTAATAATAGAACACGCTGAAGATAATGGCAAATGGACTAAAGAAAGACATAACTTTTACCCAACAACTGATATGTTACTTGATGACTTAGATTTAAAAGAAATGTATAACTACGTTCTTAAAACATATTGCCACCCTATAGCTAGACATATATGGGGACTAGTAGGTACATCATGGAATAATGCTACATCAGAAGATTTTATAGCTAAGTATACTGATGAAGACCAGTCAGCTTTGGATATACACCATGACCATGCTGATTATACTTTTACAGTAGGATTAAATACTAACTTTGAGGGTGGAGGAACATGGTTTCCAAGACAACAAATACTAGCTAATCCTAAAGCAGGTGCATGTACACTATTTCCTAGTGTGACACACAGACATGGTGGAAGACCAACTACAAAAGGGAAAAGATATATTATCGTCTCTTTTGTTAAAAAGGAGTTATAATGAATAGAGAAATAATAGTAATTGATGGATTTTATCATGACCCTGACGCGATTAGAGAATTTGCTCTATCACAAGAGTTTGGAGTCAAAGGTAATTATCCCGGCATGAGAACAGAAACATTCGTAGAAGACGATGTTAGAGCACATCTAGAAAGAATAATGAATATTAATATAGATGAAATGCACTGGAAAGTAGGAGAATACACAGGTTCTTTTCAGTATGTAACAAAGGATACACCAACATGGGTACACGCAGATACTGCTACAGACTGGTCATGTTTAGTATATTTACATCCAGACCCTGCACCTAATTCAGGTACATCTTTTTATAAACATAAAGAAACAGGCTCTCGTATCTTTGATGATAATGGAGTAGCTATAGAAGGCGATGGTAGCAATTATGATAAATGGACTAGGGAAGATGTTATATCTAACGTTTATAACAGAGCTATAATATTTAATGGTGATTTATGGCACGCAGCAGATGATTATTTTGGAGAAGATTTAGAATCAGCAAGACTGTTTCAAACATTCTTTTTTAATGAGGAGTAATGATGGAATTAGAAAAAGTAAATATGTGGGTAGATGGAATAGATGAAAGTCATGTAAATATGGCTGAATTTTATTATTTTGAAAATGCATTTACCGATGAAGAAATAAAAACAATACAAAAGGAAGCTATGAGAGTACCACCTGAATCAGGTACGACAGGTGACAGTGATACTGCAAACGATGGTATAAGAAAATCAGAAGTAAGATGGTTATATGGTAACGCACCGTATACAAATGGTAAGAAAGTTTATACTGGTGATGATTTCGAATGGTTATATAAAAGATTATGGACCATGATAGAAGAAGCTAATAGAAATGTATGGAACTTTAATTTGTCTCACGGTAGAGATGCTATACAACATACTATATATAAGGAAGGTGGAGGCCACTATGACTGGCATATGGATGCAGGACACGGTATGCAGAGACATAGAAAGGTTAGTTTAACCGTACAACTTACAGACCCAGATGACTATGAAGGTGGTAAGTTACAACTATGGAGAGGACAAAATCCATTAGATGCACCACGTGGTAAAGGAACTGTAGTAATATTCCCATCTTATATGATGCATAGAGTTTCTGAAGTTACCAAAGGTACTAGAGAATCACTTGTATTATGGGTTGGAGGAGACCATTACCGATGATAATAATTGACGATTTTATAAAGGACGAAAAACTACTTTCTAAAATTCAGAAAGATGAAGATTTTTGGAAAGAAGGTTACAGGTGGTGGAAAGGATGGTGGAATAGTAATTCACCTATGGATACTAGACATGAATTGATTGAAACTATTTGGAGAACTAATTGTCCACCACAACTACAAGGTACATCTCTAGAAGGTTTTGAACACTGGACAGGTATATTGTCTAAAGATAAAGTTATAACTAATGGTGCAGCTATTAATCAAGGTTATGCGTTAAACCATCACTTTGATAAAGATGAAGCACACTGGCACCAGACAGGAGAAATAGTGAGTCCTAAACTAGGAACAGTATATTATCCTCCTATGGGAGAGCCACAATGTGAAGGTGGATATCTGAAGATATATGACACTAAAGAGATGGACTTGACAGCACCATACGAATTGATTGCACCAGTACCTAATAGATTAGTTATATTCGATGCAGGTCAGTTACATGCTGTTACTGAGATAACAAAGGGTAAGAGATACGCCATAGCTATAAATCTATGGGAAAAACAACCAGATATGACTGAGATGGTGGAGTCTCTTTAATGTATTTTAGAAACAAACTATCTAACAACATGGTGTCTATCGTGCACGCCAATGGCCCCGCAAAGCACGAAAAATACTGGGACGATGCAGTTACACACTATTTCAAAGAAAATCCTTGTCATGGACAGTTAAGTGATGAACTAACTGTTATAACATGGAGTGTGCCCGGTGAATCTACGTTGTTAGAAAACTGTATGCAACAGATGGGTATAAAAGACAGACTTATAGTTATACCTATGAAACAACCATTTGATTTCTTAGATAAAATTAGAAAAATGGAGAAGTATTTAAAGATTGTACAAACTAAGTATGTAATGGCTTTAGATGCTACTGATGTTATGTTGTTAGGTTACGATGCTTGTGATGAAGCATTAGGTAAGTTTGTTAAGAAAACAGCACGTTGTGTGTTTGGTGCAGAGTTAAATCAATGGCCTAATCTAAAAACAGGACAAGGACTAGCAGATTCATCAGGAGATGCACCTTTAGATTTAGGTTCATGGAAGAATGAACTAGCTAAGGTCAGAGAAACAGAAGAAGTCTATGAGTGGCTGGGTTCTCCTTTTAAACATCTATGTAGTGGGACATGGATAGGTGAAAGAGAATATATGATAGACTTCTATGGAGAAGTAATGAAACTTATACCAGAAGGATGGTGGGATGAGAATCTTTTCGGTGGTGACCAAGGATTTATCACACTTGTAGCAGGTAGAAGGTTTCCCGAAGTTGTATTAGATTACAAGTCGGAAATATTCCTATCTTTATCAGGAACTACTGAAAAAGAGGTGGAATTAAACCTAGAAGTATAGAAAGCTTTATATAGTAGCTTATACTAAGTATATATAGGACGGCGCGTTGCCGCTCCTATAACGGAGTAAATATGGAAGAAAATGATATGAAAGGATTAATGACTTTCCTTAAGGACGATGAAGTTAAAATAGTCTGGAGAGAAGAGGATAGAACGAAAGTTGGTCGTGGTAAAATAACCAACGACGACGAGAATTTTGTGTATCTAACTGGCGATAAAGGCACAGTTATTGTAAACAAAAAAGATATTATTGCAATTAAACAATGAACCTAGTTTTCGGTTTAGATAATATTATATGTACACCTGCTAAAGGTATACAGTTTGGTATAATAGAATATATAAAAGACTGTAAACCAATAGAAGATGTAGTAGAGTTTATGCAGTGGGCTGATAAAGAACACCACATAACTATATGGTGTGAGAGACCTAATGATTTAGCAGTTAAATTTGCTACTGAACAATGGTTACAATTAAATCAAATACCATATGATAGATTAATATTTGACAGACCAATTGATTATATAAACGTAGATGAGACACCATCTCATGCAAAGTTTTATAAACACATAGGTGATTTAGGTATTGTAGCACAAATGTACGAGGAATGGAAAAATGACAAAACTAAAAGAGAAAAAAATAAACACTAGAAGTGGAAACATGGTAGATAATACAGGTAGAACAGCAGAAACATTAGGTTCTGTTGGCCCTATAGTTAAAGTTACTTGGTATGATGCAGCCAGCACATTCAAGACCTACCGTATAAATGCAGAAGACCCAAAAGAACATCTCACTATATGTGAGACTGTAGGAGAAATGGTAGCACAAGACGAACACGCTACCGTATTAGTAATGCACGGTTCACAATGCGATGGTGCAGATATATTCGCTATACCTACAGATTGGTGTCAACAAGTGGAGATATTAAAAGAATGTATTACAGAGAATTCGGAATCCCAGCCAGAATAGCTAGATGTTATTCAGCTGAAGATATAGAGAAGCTAATGGAAGAGTATAACGGTAAGAAAAGCTGTTATACCAGTGTCTACGTATTTGATGATATGAAAGATGTAGATGGTAAGCCTAACTATGATTCTGCAATTCTTAACGGTATATGGTTTGATTTTGACCACGACAAGGATGTGAGTAAATGTTTAAAAGATATAAGAAAGTTTTTAAGGCGGTATTGCAAACCGAACAAAATTACCCCAAGGATATATCTTACAGGGGGGAAGGGCTTTCAAATGAACATAGACTTCTACTCCCCGTTGGACTTATCGGACGACCAGAAGCGACAAGCTTTACGAGAGTATTTGACGCATCTGAAGACAAAGTATAAATTAAGTACACTTGACCAAGCTTGCATTAATAATAGTGTAGCTTGCTTAAGAAGGATTCCCAACACTCAATATATTAGTAAATTGACTGGGGAACCTACAGGCGTTTGGTGTGTACCCTTATCAGTTGAGGAGGTTATGACTATGGATATAGAGGAATTGTATGGACTAGCAATGGAACCCAGAGATAGACTCGACATAGTTAAATCAAAACGGGCACAAAGAGATATGGTAGATTTCCTTTGTGATGAGGCTGATATAAAACACACCGTTTCTAATAGTGTAGATTACCTATTAGATAAGCTCAATGGGAAAGACAAATTTGTAATAAGAACTTTCTCAGGCTCTATTAAGGATAGGCCCTATTTAGCACCTAGAGAGTGTATTATTAAGCTTATAGAGCATAATATAGTAGAGGGACACAGTTCTTATGAAGAGAATAAAGCTATTGTAGGTGAGTTATTGAATGCAAATTGGAGCCTAACGGATATCTCTAATGTATTCAGATTTATCTATGATGAACCTGCTGGTGACCATGGTTGGTATAATGATGACCCAACTGTGCCCGGTAGACAGATTGTAAAGTTTAGTGAAAACTTTGGCTGGAGATATAAAAAAGAGACCTTGAAAGCAAGAAATCTCTGTAAATGTGACTCCTGTCCTTGTGAGTAGCGAAAGCTTTATATAGTACGAGGAGATAAAGATATATGGCAAACGTAGAAAGATTGACCAAAAGGGTCAAAAAAATAGAAGAATGGATTGCAGAGAATGAAAGTGGACCAACATTAGATAATATGAATTATCTAGTATTCTCTTTGAGGAATACGACAGACTATGCACAAAATGTTGAAAGGAATTTAAGTGCCTTACAAAATTTAAATGCAGAGTTTCTCGCCGCAAAGGACTTACAAGAGGATTGGAACACTTGGTTAGAGGAGAAACAAAATGCCGTTCAAAAGCAACAAGCAGAGGAAGTATCTGTTCAGTCAGAAGCCGAAAGTAGCGAAGAAGCTAGCGAAGCACAAGAAGAGTAGAGGTAAGAAGTAATGGCACGTAAGAAGTTTAAAGATACAAGTGCCAACCGTAAGAAGAGATGGAATAAAAAATCTCCTATGGCCAGATATGGTAAACAGAATGGGTCATGGAAAGGTGGTAAATCTCCACACTACTACAGAAGAAAGGCTAATGCTGGTAAAAACGAAGTAGTACACCATAAGAGTGGTGGAAAAGGTGGACGTGGTAAGCCCGGTGTCCACACAGCTAAAACGGCAAGAAAATCAAATTTAAAGAAGATGACAGCCGCACAGCATAATAAAATGCATCCTGAAAAGGGACGTAAAGCTGCGGCAGCGCGTAAGCGTAAAACAACAACAAAAAGGAGAAAAAAGTAAACATGTGTTGCAAAGAAAATTGTAGCTGTGAATGCTGTGAGTAATCATGGCTGACAAAGCTGAGAAGAAAGTAGCTGAAGAAGCTAAAGAAGAAGTTAAAGAAGAACCAAAGAAAGAAGTCAAGGAAGTACCTAAGGAGAAATTAGTAACTAAGGTATGGACTGGCGTAGGTTGGAAGGTAGTCGAAGAAGACTCACCAGAATATAAAGCTGGAAAACAACCTCAGGCATAATGGTCTTAACTTCTAATTCAAGTAAGAAGCCAGTTAAGCGCATTCTGGTTGATTACAAATGATATGCCCACTATGTGGAAGTAGAGCCATTGGATTTTTTTACGATGGCTCTAAAAAATGCCTAAAATGCGACTATACACCGTAAACCTTATATAGGTGGGTCGCCTAAAATAATGAACCGCAAGGAAGTGACAAATTGTTTAAGAATCAAGTAGCAGAATTTATATATAAAAGAACGTATTCTCGTTGGATAGAAGAAGAAAATAGACGAGAGAATTGGGAAGAAACGATAGATAGATTTTTGGGTTTTGTAATTTCAGAAAGACCAGATATACCTGAAAAAACTCAGAATAAAATTAAGAAATATATGATGGAATTTGGAGTAATGCCATCAATGAGATTTTTATGGGCCGCAGGTCCAGCAGCAAAGGCAGATAATACATGCATATACAACTGTTCCTTTGCAAAGATAAACAACGTAGAGGCATTTGCAGAGTGTCTTTATATCCTTATGTGTGGTACAGGATTCGGATTTTCAGTAGAACAAGAAGAAGTAAGTAAACTACCTAAAATACCACAGATAAACTCAGGACAAGCCTTAAGAAAGGTTGTAATAGAAGATTCTAAAAAAGGATGGGCTGACTCAGTCAAGACACTTATGCAAAGTCTGTATGAAGGACAGAACATCTATTTCGATTACTCAGAGATTCGTTTAGAAGGAGCTAGACTCAAAACTATGGGTGGTAGAGCTTCTGGACCTCAACCTCTGGTAAAATTACATGATTTCATACGTGAAACCATGCACAATGCTCAAGGACGTCAACTCACGTCTCTCGAATGTCATGATATTTGTAATCAGATAGCTGAGATTGTTGTTGTTGGCGGAGTTCGTCGCAGCTCTCAGATATCCTTGTCGGACCTCCATGATAAAGATATGCGACATGCGAAGGAGTGGCCTTATCCCATCAAACGTGCTATGGCAAATAATAGCGCTATCTATAGGGAAAAGCCCTCCGCAGGTGAATTTTTGTCTGAATGGGCTGCATTGGCTCTATCAGGCACTGGGGAAAGAGGCATATTTAATCTTAATGCTGCACAAAGCAAAGCTCCATCAAGACGTTATGCTCCATTAATACAAGGAACTAACCCTTGTGGCGAAATAATGCTTAGAGATATGGAGTTCTGTAATCTTAGTGAAGTTGTAGTAAGAGAAGATGATGATTTAGATAGCCTACTTGACAAAGTAGAGACAGCTACATGGTTAGGTGTCATACAGAGCTCATTTACATACTTCCCATACCTTAGAAATACATGGAAAAAGAACTGTGACACAGAAGCGCTTCTAGGCGTCAGTTTAACTGGTCAGATGGATAACCCTTCCCTAATGAACTCAGAGGTCTTTAAGGCCCTTAAAAGCCGTGTTTTACGCATATCTCGTAAAGCATCAGGGATATTGGGTACAAAAATGCCAGCAGCAACAACTTGTGTCAAACCAAGTGGTACAGTTTCACAGCTTGTAGATTCAGCATCAGGAGTACACCCAAGATACTCTGAATATTACATAAGAAGATATAGAATATCAGGTAATGACCCACTCTTCGCAATGATGAAAGATGTAGGTATACCATGTCATCCAGAGAATGGACAGACAAAAGAGACTGCAAGTACATGGGTATTAGAGTTTCCTGTTAAATCACCACAAGGTTGTATAACACGTAAAGATGTAACTGCGTTAGAACAACTAAGTCATTACAAAAACCTACAACATAACTGGTGTGAACACAACGCAAGTATGACTGTTTATGTCAGAGATGATGAATGGTTTGAAGTAGGTAATTGGGTATACAAAAACTGGGATATAATCAATGGTGTGTCCTTCCTACCATACGACGGTGGACACTATAAATTAGCTCCATATGAGGAAATAGACCATAGAACCTACGAAAGCTTTATAAAGAACCTCCCCGTAATAGATTATAGCAAACTCTCAGAATACGAGTTTGAGGACAATACTCAAGGTAAACAAGAGCTTGCATGTACAGGAGATAAGTGTGACATCTGAGAAAGATATTATTACAGGAACCAAGAAACTTGGTAGAACAGCAAATTTAAATTCAGACGGTACTTTAAATCAAGGTATACATTCTTTACAAGGTACTGAAATGCCTGAAGGAACTATACTTAGAAGAACTGCTGCTGATGAACCAGACAATGGTGATTTAGGTAGTAGAAGTAAAACTAACAAATCAGCTAGAAGTTATTAAGCTTTAGATAAAAATTCACTAACTTTGATAGGTCTTTTATTTAGTCCCAACTGTAAAGACATACTACCACTATTGTAACTTATATTCTTAGACACCAGTCTGTGAGGTCCATCTATTTCAGGACTATCCACGTTTATATCTATAATTGACTCTAAATTACAATAATGACCTTTTGAAGCAGTGATTTCTATTTCATCTATTTGTTGTTGTAATCTTTTTAAGTGTAAAATACCGAATTTTTGAGCTTCAGCAGGGTCACTAAATTCTTTACTTAATTCTACAGAAAAAGGTCCATGTACAGGACTACCTAACTGAATAGAAGAGAATCTGTCACCACTTGTTATATCTACAGAAGTTGGTGTAGGTCTTCTTTTATATGTATAATCTATCACACCATCGTGTAAAGAAAGATTTAAAGAAGAGGGTGTAGTTAGTGGTTTTTGTTTTACAATAACAAGGTTACTATAATTAGGACCTTCGACAATATCTGTTACAAATGTTAATGGTTCATCTTGCGTTGCTTCATCTACAGAATCATCTAATCGACTAACTATCAAATCTAAAGGTTTACCAGTTTCTCTAACTCCAGTCATATTAATTAGTATATCTGTATCTATTAAAAAATCAAGACCTATATTTGTGACGTTGTTTTTATTTATATTATTATCTATTACATGTCTTAAAAACTGTGCAGCTGTATAACCATCATAATTATCTTCATCTGATATTACTAAAGTTTTTGCATCGTTTCCTGATATGTATGTTCTTGGGTCTAAACATTGTATTGATAGGCTAGTTTCACTACTACTTATATTTTTTATTATACCTCTATAAATTGGCATATTATCTTGTGTACCACAATTTAAGAATAATTCTACTTTTTTACCAAATAATGCGTTTTTATCTAAATCTGGTGTACTAAATGTAGCATTTAATGTATTTAGTTGATTAGAACCTTGGAAAGTCAATGTAAATTGTTGTAATTCTAATATTTCCTTACCTTCAATAAAAATCTGAGGACTATATAACATACTAATCGTTCAAGAAAGACCTAATGCTCTCTACTTCTCCTCCTAGAGATACTACATCACCTTCCATAGTACCGTTAACATCCATATGAATTAAATGAGAAACTATCATATTAACACCAAATTTAGGTGGTGCGTTACCTGTTGGTATATCTTCTGATAATTGATTTAAAACACCAAAGAATCTAGTATATTTTCCATTTTTATGTCTTATATCGTAATATATAGGTGTTCCTTTCTTTTGATATTCTACTAATCTTTCTCTTGTTCTACTACCTTTTCCAGCAGAATTATCACCTAAATCAACACCACCAAAAGTTAATCTTCCACCTTCTGCTCCTAACCTTCTTATCTCAGATTTACCCATTCTATCCATTATCTCGTAATATTTACCTCTTCTAGTAAAACCTACAGATTGAGCTATCATAGCTGCATTAATACTAATATGGCTAGGGTCTACAATTCTTATAACTCTACTGTCTGGTGTATCACAAGCTACTACATGTTGATTCATCAAAAGAGTTGCACCATTAGATTTTATACCAAATAATATACCATAACCTCCACTGCCATCAGTGTCTATTTGAGGCCATTTAGTTGTTGTCCATAAGAAACTTGGGTCTGTAGCTAAGGGTGCTGCTGCACCTCCTCCTTGTGCTTTTATGGTAGCTGTTATACTAGCTGAAGATTCGTTAGTTAAAGTTGTGCTAGTAGTAATTGCACTAGCTGATACTGCTGTTATTGTTATATCTATATTATTACCTGCACCAGTTGCAGTGTTAGAAAGTGTAACTATATCTCCAACTATAAAAGCTGTGTTAGGAACTGCTCCTCCCTGAAAAGTTATAGTTTGAGAACCTGAACTACCTGCTATTACTGTAGTTCCTGCATCAGTTATAGCTTTAGTTGATGTAGGTGATATATGTCCCCAAGTACCACTATTTATACCATTATAAGCTAATCTTTCCCAATCCTCAGGCATATCCCATGAAATCATACCAGAACGGTGTAAAGATGTAGCATTACCTATAGCTGCGTCAAAATCTACTTTTGTATCATCCTTTATAGCTAACTCTTTCCAACCACTTGAAGTTGAATAATAAGCTACTATTCTACATACTTGCGGAGCTGTTTGTAAAGACCTTAATGGTAAATCATTATCTTGTCTGAAAAAAACTTTATTAAATTTCCTATCTTTTGCCATTACTAACCAGTTTTTAGGTGGACTTACATTAACATCAGCTGCTACATTGTCTAAATCTACTCTTAACGTAGACCCTGTATTACCGGGTGATGATGCATCTCCACCAAAATTAATTTGGTCTGTTTTTGTATTGACTGCGTTTAAATCTGACCATATACCGTTATCATTTCTATAACATAGTAAACCGTTAGATTTAACAAATGCAGGTCTAGGACCTAAGTTATACATATAATTAGAATCATGTTGTATCACAGAACGGTCAAACGTATCTGCTCCTCTAGTACCAGCACCGTCAACATCTTCTACAACGGTGTTAGAACTTGTGCTTGTCATAGCACCATCTTGTACTTGTAATCTTAATAATCTAAAATCATCATACAGTCTTCCTACTCCTGCCAACTGTGCACCATCATGTCCTGTAGCATAAAACTCCATATTATCATGTTGGTTTCCTCTCATAACGTCAAGATTGTAAGATAATGTTTGTTTAGGGTGTGTCACACCTTCTACTTGTTGACCAAATGCATCAGAAGCTTGGGTAGTAAAAGCACCCGGTGCGAAATCTGCACTTAAAATACTTGTTTTAGCACCAGATGAACCGTTGGTTCCTGCTTTATCTCTTAATCTTACTTTATCATCATATATAAAATATTTAAATATAACTACATTAGAATTTCTAGCCATACTTTCTGAACCATCTGCTTGTATCAATGTTCGTGGGTCATTTATAGATATAAAGGGATTACCGTTAGATACAAAACCGAAACAATCGTGTGCTTCTCCTATAGTCTTTTTATTTGCTGGATTTAAAAGTGCAGTTGTTTCACCACCTGAAGATAAATCGTCTGAGTTTATTAAACGTAGCCATACACGTTCATCAGGGTATAATCCTGCGGTTGAAGCGTTTTGTTTACTAGATAAACCTACATCACCATATGGTTGTTCTTTACATGCTAATAATTTAGCTGATACCAGCTTCTTTATACCTGTTCCATCATTTGGAAACACAGCATCTGGGAAAGCATTAGTGCCTGTACCTGAAGAAGCGGCGACAGTTTGTTTTCTAATATTATCATTAGTATCTATGTATACAACCTCTACTGCACTACTAACGTTATATATACCACCACTCACCCCGCTAGTATGACTTATACCTAAATCTACTCTGTCTAAATAAGCGTAACATTGTGCCTTTACATCTAAGTTTGTATTAGTTGCGGATAATCCTTCAGTCAAGACAGTATTGTCTATACCTGAAAAAACAGTAGACCTGTCAGTTTTCAATACTGCTATAGGTGGTGCATTCGATGGTATAAAGGAAGGTATCCTAGCTGCTGAATTACTATCTAATCCAACTATAGAAAGATTCTGCTCCGTGCTACCAGCTACTTGTGTAGCAGTTAAGTCATGTTTTGCCTCTAATTCTCTATAAGAACTCCTTGGGGCATTACATGTAGTGTAATATTTAGAATCGAATCCTGCTGCATTTTTAAGTTTAATCATTGGATAAAACTGTCCATGTTTAGTATAAGTATGCTCGAATATAGCTACCTGTTGTGGTAAATCAAACTTCTTTAGGCTATAATTAGCATTCTCAGGGGTATTATCATCGCCATCATCCCAATCTATATAAAATTCTGTAGCTGGGGTAACTGAATCGAGCCTATAATAATATCGTTGATGTGTGAAAAAATTATGATTTTGAGTTATACCATTTTCATCTGTATATGTAGAAGCTTGATTATTACTGTCAATATGAGGTCTTACACTCGACGCTTGTTTAAAACTTAATGTTAAACTACCTGAAGGACCTTCATTGGCTCCCGGCGATGAAGCTGTAACTGTCATTGTGTTTGTACCTACAGCTGTTATAGGATATTGAACAACGTTATTTGCACTATTTGCGAACCCAGTTATTGTTACTGATTCGCCTACAGAAAACATTTTATTAAAATCCATACTTTGAGTACCACTATTAATTGTATAAGCTATAGTGTTTGTACCTCCTCCTGTATAAACAACAGTAGCATTTCCACTTGTTACTGTTACCTCATCTCCTAATACTTTGAGGGCTGTTATTGAACCCCCATCTTCTTCAATTGCCAACGCTTCTGTTGGATAAACTCTTAAAACATAATCTGTTGGTGTTGCCATATCTAATCACTCCTTATACCAAATACTGGTTTTGCATAACTAACTGGTGGTGATGTTGCCACATCAGAAGTTGACGTTCCCCTTATATTATGATAATCTTTAACGAATAATCTTGCTACATACGATAATGGTGTAGAATATATTCCTGTAAAATCTTTCAATTTTTTAGTTAAAATAAATTCACCATCTCTTGGGTTAACTGGGTATATAACGTCATTATAAGCCACCACTTCTTCTATTTTACCTGTATAACCATTACTTCCAGAAGAATCATTACATGCTACAAATAATTTACCTAAATTGGTTTCTATATGTAAATCTTTTGCCCATTGTGTAGTAGTGTTGGTGGTAGTATGTACTCTTAATAATCCTGACGATGCTTCTAAAACTCCATTAATATATAATTTTAAATTTTGTCCTTCTATTTCATTGTCTAAAGTAAAACAAATCATAGTTGGAGTTTCATTATCTCTTGGTATAACACTTGACGACTGTAGTGTAGTTGCTACATTAGTATCATCTCCACTAGGTACGCGTCCCTGCACTGACACTTCTACCTGTCCTGTCGAAGTTAATGCTATATACCAGCAATAATCGACATCACCGGCGGTATCACCAGAAGCCTGATAAAGTATATAATCTGTACCACTTATACTACCACTGTCAGGTACTATGTGACATATAACTGAAAAGAAGTCACCATCTCCATTAGATATTTCTGAACTTGCAAACTCTAAACCAGTATTAGATGCTGCTGTAAATTTCTTAGAGTGTCCTGCCAAACCATCACGTCTATCTTCAATAGAAGCTACGTTGATAGCTGTTGGATTTTGATTACCTGAACCTGCTTTGTCTAAGAATATTAAATCTGCGTATTGAGTATTAGCATAACCTTGAAGGTCTTCATTAAGTGGTAAATGCCATAAATAATTATGATATTGATTCATTATTTGTGAAGTATCATGGAATAATAAACCATACCATAAATCATCTTCACTAGAATCCCATTTATAATGTGGTAAGAAACCATTTTCTTCATAAGGTTCTACTGTCAATTCAGGGTGAGCTGGTATTTTATCGTCAAAGACTGTTAATAAAAAAGGTCTTACTGTGGAAGTTCCATGTAGGAATGTACTAATGTTTGTTATAGTTGTAGATGTAGGGTTCTGTGATGTTAACCATAAATATATACTTTCTCCTGCTACTGGTTGTCCAGCTGCTGTTAGACCAGAAATATCAATCACGTTATACTGTGCAGCACCTGCGAAGGTTAATTCAGGTTTAAATCTTTGAACATATCCTCCCTCTAACATCATTGTTGTTTCATTTTCTGCTACTGGTCCATATCCAAAGTCGACATCAGTATAGAATACTGAATTTTTAGTATTTCTAGACAAACTCCATGCGTTTAATAGATTAGGGTGGTCTGATACCAGCCATTCATTCCATGTTGGACCAAAATCATCAGTGCCAAAATCAGATGAACCTGCACTGCCACCTGTTTTAAAGTCTGTTAAAATAACACCTTTATAATTTTTATTAGGTAATTTTGCATCATTAGAATCGTAATTAAATATTTCAAAACATATCCAGTATTTATATGGTGATATAAAAGCTCGTGAAGATTCCATATATCTTTCATCATCAGGGTCACCTATCAGCATATCTTTACCTGATTTTGTAGCTGTTACTGTAGAGACTGTCTCGTTTGTTGGTGCTGTTGTAAAAACTAAATCTGTAGCATTGGTAGGGTCCGCAGCTAATGTAAAGGTTAAATTGTTACTTGATGTACCTGTAACAGCGATTTTATCTCCTTTTTTAAAGTAATCTCTTAAATCTATATCTCCACCAGTTCCGTTTATTTCTGCTCCTCCCCATATCATTTTTTTGCTCGAAGCTATAAATTGCACATTATCACTGCCAGATTGTAATCCATTAAAGTTATTAATTGCTCTATACGCATCACTATACTGTACATGTTTATCCAATTTCAACATGGTAGCAGGGTAATCTTCAACGTCAAGTTTCGCTTCTTTTAATTTTAAACCAGTTACATAATTACATGGTGCGAATCTTTTATTAAAGTTATACAATATATATTCAGTATTAGGGTCATCTTGAAAATTTGTCAATATAGTTGCATCATCTATAAAAATAGCAGAATCAGATTCGGCGTTTGGAGATGAAGCTTCGACAAGAGGAGAGTATAAATCATCTCTTGCATCAGGTCCTCTTAAAACTCTAGCAGAACAAAATATATTCTCTCTTTTACCTGCATTAGTAAAGCTATGTTCGTCCCATGCTATATGTCCTTTCTGTTGAAAATGTTCATTAGATAAATGTGAAGTTGGGTTTGAAGAGGTATAGTTACCAAGATATAAATTTTGACCTCCGCCAGAAGTTACAAATTGACTTGTGTTAGCTCCACTAAATGTACCTGCGTCTACCGGATTACCACTACCATCTGTACCCCATACCTGTCTACCTAATCTTAAATTTGTCTGACTACTACTAGCTACTGTAAAATCTCCTACTACTGTAGACCAGAATCCTTGAATATTGGCTTCAGCTATTCTATCGTTAGAATCTATAGCGTCACAACTGAAATCTGTAAAATATAAAAATTTAGGTTCAGAAGCTGATGAACATTTAAAATCAGTTAAATTATCAAAACCAAAACTTAATATCGATGGTGTAGTTTTACCTGTAGTAGTTGCAACTTTCGCTGCTATACTATCTCCTCCTACGTAAGCGTCATCGTCATCATTTTTATGAACCATGTCAACGTTTTCATCGTGCTTTATATGTAATTTTGAACCAGTTGTTGAATCACTAAATGTAGCATTATAATGGTGATAGTTACAGCCGTAACCAGAAGTATATATATGGTCTAAGAAAACTTGAAGTTCTGTAACTTGGTTGTCTTTCACAATTTTTTCAGTATCAGTAGAGTTATGATTTATACCAAGGAATGAAGGCTGGTTTTGGTTGTTAGCCTTACTAGTGTCTGGGTCATTACCAGAACCGAAAGAAGCACAATTATATGTTGCGAAAGATACGTATGGATAGGGGTTATCTGCATTATCTATAGCGTGAGTAGGGAATATACTTATAGGGTCTGCTAATAATTTACCTGAATTACTATCTTTAATATATAATTTAAAACCTCGTGATTGATTTGCTGAATTAGCATGGAATTCCCATCTACATATAAAATCTACATGTTTACCTTGTAAACCTACAGGTAAAGCATGAATTGCTGATTCTGCTGTCCCAGTATCATCTGGTATAAATGCAATATGGTCTGGATAACCTTTATGTGTTGTGTTTGCTTGATGACCTTCATTAATATTATTAACAGCTCCAAAAGAATTCTCGTAAGCTGTACCATCATGACTACCTATACTTTTAAGATATAACCTGTTGGCGTGTTTATATATAATAAAACCACATAATGATGCTCCTGTTGTTATACCATTAGCCATAGTTTGAAAATTAGTAGCTGAACCTCTATGTTCTCCATAATGATTGAATAAGAAATCTGAAGCTATGTTATCCATCATATTAGCATTTTTACTACTTGCATTATATGGGTCGTCTAATTTATTTTTAAACCATAATGCCATACCTCTTGAAGGGAAAGCTGCTGGATAATCGTCAGTACTGCCATCATTCTGAGCAGTAGCATCTTGCCATACTTCTGGTAATTTTTCAAAGAAAAAACTAAAAGTAACATCCATCGCAGTAACATCTGTACTGGTTGTAGCTTCTTGTGTACTTGTTCGTCCTCTTTCCTTAAACATTGATATAGGTGCTGGTAAATCATGTTTATGTATTGCATTAACTTGTAATCTATTTTCTAATTCACCATAATTACCACTACTGACTGCATTATTAGGAAGGGGCGGGTCACCTGCTATATTAGAGTGGTTGTTTCCGTGAAATGAATAAAACTCTAAACATGAAGCACCAGTTAATGCTCTTGTAGTATTATAAAACATACCATGTTGGTATAATAATTTATCTCCACTATCTGATAATCTTGCCTCTGTTCCTGAATTCGGAGAGGAAGCCTTCGCTAGACCTGTTTTTGTAGGGTCTAACGGAGCTCTGTAATCTTTAGCTGTTGCTGGATAATTTTGTGTATATTCAAAATGAACAATCCCTTTATCTAGTGCATCGTAGTTCCAAGAAGGCGAATCTTCTAAATCAGTCCAAGAATTACCTCCCTTTATAGCTACCCATTTTTTATCCCATGCAATATCTAATTTAGGGTCTAATTCCCAATTAGTGGGGTTGAATCCTCCTCCCCAACCATCGCCAGAAGTCCAGTGTACTAAACTAACTTCAGTGTTTTCAGTGTTTAATCCTTCCGTAGCACTTTCTACTGCTTTTACTCTAACAACTCTTAATCCATTTGGTAATGTTTCACCAAACTTTTCGGAAAACTCTTCAAAATCTGTAAAATATCCTGATTGACTTCCTTTCCAAAAATCATTATAATTATATGCATCATCAGTTCTTATATATGGGTCAGTTTGTATTACACGTTGTTGTGTTGAACCTACTACTGATACAAATCCGGGGTCTGATATTTCTTGAAAATTTTCCGTGAAACTTGCCAATGGTCTATATGAAAGATGTGAAGACATTGCATAAATATCAGTTACAATGGTATTTCCAAAATCACCAACCTTACCACCTACTCCTCTTTTTGCTCTCCATATTGTCAAATTAGGATTTGAACCTAAATTATTTTGTGTTATACTATTAACATATAATCCTAATTTATATCCCTTTACATCACCAGACCCATAGGGTGGTGTCTGTGCTGTTGGTATCTCTAAGAACATACCTTGTTTATGTGGCATATCAGCTACATTTACTGTTGTAGCTTGGCTATTAAAAACGTCCCCATATGTAGCACTCAGTGGTACTGTAAAACATCTATTTGGGTATACGCTTAAATCTGACTGTTTAACAAATTCTACCATTTTTAAATTCCTCCTGTATCGTTTACATTTCTTAATGCATTAGGTAATACTTGCGCAATCTTTGAAGCAAATTTATCGGCGTCATATACATCTCCGTGAACTGCTATGGTGATTCCTGAACCACCTCCGAGTGCTGCATTACCTCCTGCCATATTTTGGGTTTTAGAAACTATTGTTTCTCCCGGTTCTACCATAACCATTCGGTGGTTAGGTCTACCTCCTGTATCATAAGCTCGAACTCTCATTCCAGTATCTGCAACTGGTATATCACTTGGAGCTCCTATATTATAGTCTGGTATATCACCTATCATAGATTCTACATCAGGTCCTTGCATCATTTTATTCATCATTACTGAAAAGGCAACACCCATTGCTGCACCTGCTGCTATTAAACCGGGTGTAGCAGTACCAAGTGTCATTATACTACCTCCAGTGATAAAAGCTGCTATACCTAAAGCAGTGACAGCTCCAGCTATCGCTGATAAGGCCATCGCCATTGCGGGTGCAGATTTTGCAAATTTCATATTAATAAGTAATAATGCACCTACACCTCCCATTGCTGCCATACCTGCTATACCAACTGCATACATTGCCGCTGCTTGTTTTTCTTTTTCTAAGGCATTGATTTTAGTTACTATAGTATCAATAACAGTTGCATTTGTCAAAACTGCCATCAACATCGATGTAACAGGTAATACACCATTAAGAACTTTCCATATAAGTATAAACTTAATACCTTCTGGTCCTATCAACTGCAATATATTTAACATTACACGTAATGGCATTGTTAACATATTTAATATTTCCGTAGAACCACCAGCTTCTTTAGCGAATGCTTTGAATAAAGTCATACCTTCAGTTAATAATCCAGCTAATTGTTTCATTGAATCAATAACAAATGTCTTCATACCTATACCTACGTCTGTTAATACTTTTGTACCATCTGGTAAGGTATCATATATTAATCCACTAAATTGGGCAACAACTCTATGTAAAGTCATATGGAATTCGTTCATAAAACCATTAGCTCTACCTATCTCGTCGGTAATGAGGAATGGAGCCATCAGAGCATTTTTCAATATTTGCATCTGATTAGTTATAGAAGCCTGTTGAATTTCAGCCATTTCTGCTGCCGAACCGTGTGCATTTTGTAAATCATTAACAGCTCCTTCAAATTCATCAACGTTTTGTACTAAGTGAACAAATGCGGTAGCACCACGTACGTTCAAATCTTCTAGTAATGTAGTCATCAATTCTACATTATCATTAATATCAGGGAAAGCAGCTGCAAAATTTCTTGCTATTTCTGTTAATTGTAACATATTACCTTGTGAGTCTACCACTTTTACACCTAATTGTGCAAATTGTCTTGTAGCATCCTCAGCACCTTCAGCAAACTCTGCCATAGCCTGTCTTAAACCACGACCTGCAATACCTGCTTCTAAAGCACGGTTAGTTAATACTTGCAAAGAACCTAGTAATTGGTCTACGCTCTGGCCTGTAGATACAAAGAAAGGCATAGCGAACTTAACAGCACTAGCTAAATCTTGATATTCAATTAAAGATTTGTTAATAGCGTGTGCGAATTTATCTACAAGTTCAGTAGATTGGTCCATCTCCAAACCAAAACCAAAGATAGTCTGAGTTGTTAACTTAGAAATAGTGTTATGGTCTCCTTGTACAGCCATAGATAATGTTAAAGTATCATTCAATACAGATAAAGAATCCTCTGCACTTAAACCTGCCGATGCAAGTTGATACAAACCAGTGGATGCATTCTGTAATTCTACACCATAGTTTAAACCGAAAGTTGCTATCTCATCTGATAATCCAAATAAAGTATCTTGAGTAGTTTGGAAAATAGATTGAGCGTTGATTAATTCATTTTCAAATGCAGCAAATGTTTGATTAACTTCATTCATTTTATAATAAAATGCAGTAACTGCTGCGGTAGAATAAACAAAGGCATTACGTAATGTAGTACCCACTGAAGTTGCAACTCTTTCAACGGCTGCTGCTTGTTCTTGACGCAACTGTATTAATCTTTTAGTATCTCGTATTTCCTCGGTAGTTTGCTCATTATAATCTCTAATTAATTCATTTTTCTTTTTCTGAATATCAGATTGAGTCATACCTTCTTGTTTTTCCAAGGCATTTAACTCATCTACTAATTGTTTAAGAGCTCTTTCGTTTCTAATGTCACCTTCAGTTATCTTACCTGCTGCTCTTTTTGATTCATTTATTTCTCTTTGTATAGATAATATTTGCTCTCTTTCACCCCTTTCTCTACCAACTAAGTCTACCATTGCCTTTTCGTTGGTTAAAGATGAACCTGCTATACCTTCTACACCTCTAGCTGCTAAAGCTGCATTTAAATCTTTAAAAGAGCTTTTCATCATCTTAGCTACAGAAACAGTCTTTTTACCAACTTTTTCTATACCAGATGTATCAGTTTTAATTTTTCTTGTAACTGCCGCTGCTGTTTGTGCAGTTCTTTTAGCTAATGCTTTCGCTGTAGCTTCTTTTGATTTAACTAACTCTTGAGAAGCATCTTTAGATAACTGGTCTAATTCACCTAAATCTCTTTCTAAATTCTTTTTTCTTTCTTTAGCTGCTGCTGAAGCACCTTCTCTAGCAACTAAGTTTATCTGGTCTACAGTATCTCTTATCGTACTGACCGCGTTCCTTCTCGACCCTCTGCCTACGAGGAAATCAATTTGGAACGCTAGACCAGTTAGACTCGACATTATTTAATTAAATCCCTAAAGCTTGTTGGTGTTTTCTTTTCACCGAACTTAGCTTTCATTGCTTGTGTTTTTGCATAATCACCTCGAACAGAGGGATTATTTTTTGCTAATTCTGCTATATCCTTTTCACTATATCCGTCAAAAGCGTGTATTACGTTATAATTGCTAAGTCCTGATAAAAGACCTAACAATTCTGTACGAGTGCATTCTTTTATTTCAGTATATGAAATTATACCCTCTTTTAAGAGTGGTATCCAAAGATTGACCATATCAGGGCTGTTTTCAGCCCACTTCAAAAATCCGGTGTCTGAGCCCCTAGAACCTTAGCTGTCAATTGATATCTAAGTGTTGTAGGTAAGTCTTCCCATACTGATGCTAGTCCACATTTTTCTTCAGACATATCATCAGCCTTATTTATCATAGCTTTTACTTTTGCTATACCAATTACTTGGTACATTGCGTTCTTCTCTTCTTCAGATGCGGATTCTTCTGGAATATCCATCTTTGGCTCTTCTGCCTCTGTCAATTCACACCATTGAACTTTAACATCCTTTCCTCTGTATGTTATAACATCAGAAGCTATTTCAGATGTCAATGCTTTCAATTCTTCTAAACTCCATGTTTCTGTCATTTTTTTTCTCTCCTTATATTGTATGGGGGAATTTCACCCCCATGATTTGTTTATTTATAGATTTTGATTGGTTCTGTCATACCAGACTTTTTTGTCCAGTAATATTTTTTACCATCGCCATCTGTATAAGTTTTATTTAGACGTTCAGGTTTTACAACCTTCTCTTCTTTTTTTACTTCTTTTTTGACTTCTTCTTTCTTTTCTTCAGCCATTATTCACCTCACATTGCTGTTGCAGCTGTTGCGGTTTCAGCACCATCAAAAACGTTACCAGTTTTGACACCGTTGATAATTAATGGAGCGACCATAGAAACAAAAGTAAGACTTTCGTCATTTGCTGCATCATTAGTTGTGGTATGTGTATATTCTCCCAAAGTACAGTTTCTAAGAACCATTACAGTTCCATCTTTAGCTGAAGCACTAGAAGCAGCTTTTAATTGAATAGCTACTCTGTAACCGTAAGATACTGCACTATTATCATCTGTAGATGATTTAGGGTCAGTTGAACCATTAGCTATTCTCATGTTACCGCTTGCACCTGTTGCTAGTCCATCTCCTAAGATTAAACCATATTTTGCTGTGTGAGTTCCAGTATTATCTTGACTAACACTTGCTTTACACTCACCTTGTGCCATTACAGCGAAAAATGCACTACTCTTCTTTTTTGTAATAGTTACACTTAAGTCATCTTTAACTTTACTCTTACCTAGGGTTTTAGTACCAAAGTAAGAAATATCTTCATCCATAGTTCCAACAGACAATTCAACACCTGTGATATCAGCTAAGTTATAACCTGTATAACCTATGTGAGTATTCCTTGGTGGTATTTGAACATTGGTATTTGCTGTAGTAAATGTTGCGCCGGTTGCAGTTAAATCTAATTTTTCTCTGTTACCGCTTGTTTCCATGATAATTCCTCTGTCATCATGTTCGGTTGTTATCCAAACCTTTACATCTGTTCCTGTGTAATAAGCCATCTATAGTCCTCCTGCTGCGTCTGCTACTTGTTCTGTAGTATCAGCACCGTCTAATATAATTGGGTCTACGTAAGACATTAAAGTTATCGATTCTTCTTGTGTTGCATCTGGTGACATAGAAGTTGTATAATCTGTAATACAACAGTTTGGTAAAATAAAAGTTTCACCGCTTGTACCAGTTGCGAACTTGAGATAAACTCTAAATCCGTATCCCGTGTAATCGGGCTGTTGTCGCCCGTCTGCTAGACCATCACCGTCTTCGTTTATACCGAATCTTGCTTCGTTAAAACAAACGTTCCACACGTTATCTTTCTTTTTACGTGTTAGTGTGACAGAATTTTCCTTTTTAATTTCTGCTTTTAAGATGTTTCTTTGTCCTATGAACTGAACATCTTCATCCATAGTACTGAGTGATATGTCAACACCAGTCATGTTATCAGGTCTGTTATCTGCTGTAGCGCTGGATATCCCATCATAAGTTTGGGTTCCAAAAACACTGTTACTGTTCTTTTGTAACTTTGGACCTGCGAACAAACCGGCTGCATCATCTGCTGTAACAAAATTATCTATTGAACCGTCGGAGTCGTCAAAGTCTTTCAAGACCATTGTCTCCACACCAGTATCTCCAGAATTTTCTTCTGCTACAAGACCGAAACTTGCGTTCTCAGTAGTAAGGGCGATATCTAAATCTCTTCCTAGGTAGTATGCCATACTTGTTTCTCCCACATTCCGTCGAATGTGTATATAGTTATAGTAAACGGTAGTATATAAAGCTTTCCCTAATTACCCATCAAAAGAGGTCTTAAGTTCTGAGTTCGACCTCCTTGATAGTAAATTCCTACGTATGGAGTTGCCCAAGTATTAGTTCTAAGGTATTCATTCATGTTTCTGTATTGTAACATAGCGTTAGCAGCTTCAGGGTTTGCCATACTACCTTCTTCCATTTCCATACCTACAGGGTCTTGTATTCTACTAAATGCTGTACTAAACTTTTTACTATGCTTCTTTTCAGCATTATTTATAACTGAATTTACTTTAGTATTTTTCTTAATGTTTTTAGAGGCTAACGTTTCTTCCAAAAAGTTTAATATAGCATCGTTCACTCTTTCTTCTTCAAAAGCTAGTGCTCCACCTGCTACTACATAACCACTAGAAGTAACTGCATATGCTGCTTCTATCACTTCTCCTAATGTTAAGTTTTCTACTGCTGCATACATAGCGTCTGTACCCCATAAAAAATTAGCGGCTAATATTATATCTTCTCTTGCTCTATCACTCATTTGCATAATATTTTTCATAAAGTAATCCATATAAAATTCATGACCGGGTTCTATCACTATACCAGATACTATATCATCTTTCTTTTCGCTCAGTGTAAAGGGTCCTGCCGCTCCCATCGTTTGTTCTAAAGTCCAATTCATACCAACAATAATTCTATCTTGTGCAGAAAATACTAGTATATCTGTAAATGAAGTTTCACCAGCTTCCCAAAGTTTACTACCCATAATGTGTAATGCAGAATCCATAGCTTGACTTTGATACTTAGAAGCACCTGCTACTCCCCATTTATCTAACATACTCTTACGTTGTGCAGGGGTCATACGTTCTCTAGCCCCCATCTCACTAGCTGCTTCTCTTAGTGATTTATCACCAAATCTGTCTGGGTTAGCCTGAAATGCTGTGTATATACTTGTTATAGCTTCATTTATAAATTTAGCACTTCTCTGAAAATGAGTTGTTAAATCTCCTCTTAATTCTAATAATTCTTCTTTCGTAGCGCCTGTAGCTGACTTAACATTGGTCTTAAGTGCTCCCATAGATGTGTGAGTTGATTTAGCTGTATCTCCCTCCGAAGATAATATTCTACTCTGAGTAACATCTATTTTATATATCTGACCATTGAATTTAAATATTATATCAATAGGTTCAGACCTACCATGTGTCTTCAGTAACTCTTTATCATCTCCTTCCATTTCTACTTCTACTCCAAATCCTAATTGTGCCAATAATGCAGGTATTCTTTCTTCAGGAACATCAGGGTTTTTACCCATAGCTCTTATAGATTCTAAATCCCCTTTACTAATAATTTCTCTAGAGCTAGTTTGTAAATCACCTGCTACTGCATTTCTCCATGATGTTAAAACATCCTTAGATGGTTCTGCTACCATAGAAACATACTCGTCAAATATTTTATCTAATATACTTTGTTCTCCTATCAGGTCTGGTACACCACGTTCATCTTTACCGGGTATACCTTCTACAGTAGGAATATAATCAGTAGCATACTTATACCACACATGGTTACCACGCAAAAACATCCCAGCTGGACCTGACTTATTAAAAGCCTCGTTTACTAAAACTGTGGCACCAGAATAATCATCATACCATGTTGCTGAATTGAATTGTTGAGAGAATGTTGGAATAAATCCTGCTGTCAAAGAGAATACTGCACCTTTAGTGTCTTTTATAGCATCACGTAGAGCAGGGTCAGTTTGTCTATTCTTAAGATATTCGTGACCTCTCTGTACTATTGGACCTTTTCTTGATGCGTTAAATGATTCACGAAAACCTTCAGCCCTATGTCTTTTAAGACCACCTACTACTACTGACTGACCTGCCATTATCTTTTATTTAAGAATACTATTGACATACGACAGGATGCTCCATACCACTGTAACTGAGGCATATGACCTATGTCATTCCATGCTAGAACATGTCTTTCTAGTATTTGTAAATCCTCCTCTTCATATGTATCCCAATCAATGTCATGTAATGAATTAGCTACATTCAACATCAACCAGTTTAATAATCTTCTCTGTTTATAATCTGTGCTTCCAACTGTTATTTTTGTTTCTTTATCAGTCATAAGGTGTATCATAAATCCAACACCATAAGCTTCACCAGTTTGATTAGTATCATCTCCAAAGGTTATACTTTCACCAAAGAAGTTTTCTTCTACTCCTGAAGCTACCTGTTGTACTACTATACATGGGAATTTCAATTCTTCTGTTTCTGGAAATTGTCCATATACAAATATATCGTCACCACTTCCAGTTAAATTATTAACTTTATCACTTATACCCATCATCAGGGCTCTTTCTATTACATTTAAATAATCTTTAGCCATATGCTCTTCTCCTACTTCCTCTATCTCCTCTCACTCTAACAGCACCTATCTCCATATATTCATCTCTATAATCTTTAATAGCATCTATTCTCCATTCAGCTTCTTTATAGAAATATATATCTTTAAGCTCTACTAAGCCAGAGCTTGTAGTAAGTACTAGGCTCAATAAATCATAAGTGGATGCACCATAGAGCTTATCTATATCTAATATAGTGTTATCTGTGCCAGCTGTAAGTTCTGTCCTGACACCATCTTTATAGACCGATGTAGTCTCACCTGCATCTATATCTCTCAAGGGCACATCAATAGTGATATACTCGCTGCTAGATAGAGCCAATGAACCGCTCCATGTAAGACTCTTAGTTGTGCCTCCTTCGTTACCACTTAGAGCTATCTTCGTTAATGTAGTGCCCGACTTTATTTTAAATTGAAGCCTATCTAGTTGATAACCAGCTGACTTATCATCAAACGTTTTTATTGTGTGAGATGTGTTTGTTGCTGAATAACTGGACGCTGTATATAATACTCTTTCTATATCTATTAACTTGTCGTAAGTTTCTAACTCATTAAATTGAGCTGTTTCACTAAAATTATCTAAAGCAAGAATGTAATCTAATGATGGTGCATAGAATGTACATTGACCTGTTATCCTGTGTCCTGTCCTTTCTAATTCACCCTGTCGGCTAACAATAGGGCTTTGAAGGCATTTAAGGCCCGGTAGAATGAGTTCTGGACTGTCTGCATGGTAAGCAGTATTCGTGCCCTCAGATTGCGCTGCATAGCTATCTTGCTCATAACCGAAATTTACAGCTGGTCCTGCTAATGTACCACCTGATTTAGTGGTCTTAGTTGATTTCCTATAAATTGGGTCTCTAATAAAAACTAGGTCACGTACTTGACTTGTACGATGTCTCATCTGCCTAAGAAGTTTAGGCATGTTTACTCTACCTAGTTTTAAATTACTCATACTATCCTATATTGCGTGGACGTTTACGAACATTCAGAGTGCTACTTGAACCATCAATGTTCTTTTTCCAATCTATATCTCCCAATTGTGGGTCTGCGTTATAGGTAGAAGTTTTTATACTTAGTGCATTCTTTTGTAACAAAGCATCATTTGCCATGTCTAAGAATTTGCCGTATGGGTCATCTTTTGTATATGACATAAAAATATCTCCTATCTTCATATCTTCTACTCCCATACCGTTCTGTGCTATACATAATAAATAAGACGTATAGTAACAGACTGCTTGGTCTACTAAATCATTGGTATTCACTGTAAATGAAGTACCTTCCTGCTCTTCTACCCATTCAATTGCCATAGTCACGAGAACCGACAAATCACTATCATCTACTTCCGCAGATTCTATACCTGTCAGTAATCTGACTCTTGTACCTAGTTTATCTAGGGTCATTGTCGAATCTCTTGTTATTGCCATATTACCACTTTACTTTATTTGCCCAGTATGCTGCTGACATTTTACCTTTTGCAATGTTTTTACCATGTCGGGCTTTAAAGCTTTTTCTCCTTGCTTTTTGTCTTTTTGATTCACCCTTCTTTGGCTTACCTGCCGTTTTCACACCTTGTTGTCCAAACCTGATAAGTTTAGTTTTACTTCCGACTTTAGCAACTACTACGTGTGATTTCTTTGGGTGATTAGGAGTTCTTTTAGGTTTGTTATAACCTGATACTCCTGCTCTTGTCAATTTGGGGTCTTTCTTTTTTGCTGCCATATTATTTACCTGCCTTTTTCATTGCAGTCTTGTGGGACTGTGTAAATGTTTCACCTTTTTTCATTGCTACAACCATAGCTCTAAGGTGTTTCGCTGTGTGATGTTTACCATGTCTTTTCATAGCTGTTACTTGTCTTTTGTTAAGTCCAGCTAGACTCACACCTTTAATCTTCTCAGTAGCCATACTTTTTCTTTTTTGATGTTTTCTTCTTTTTTGTTTTATAAGCCATCACTTAGACCTCCTTACTGCTTTTGCTACCTTTTTAGAATATTTAGCACGACTACCAACTCCACCAGCTTTACGTTTCTTACGATTCTCAGCTGCTTTTTGTGATTTAGTTAGTCCTGCTCTAACACTCTTAGGGAGATAACGTCCCCTTTTTGATTTAGGCTTCTTCTTATCAGCCTTGGAAATATAATCCCATTTTTGATTAGTCCACTTAGTCAATGACTTTTGGGACTTCTTCTTAACCATTAACGGTAGCCTCCACCATTAGCTTTGTATTGTTTTGCTAGCATCTGTGCTTTTCTTGCGGACCATTGTCCGGGTGCTCCACCTTTACTACCTGCTTTGATTCTGTTAAATAATCTTTTTCTCATAGTAGGTTTAGTATAATTACCTGCTTCGTTAACTCTTGATTTTGATTTCTTTTTTGCCATTACATCATCCCCCATGCGCCTACACCAGTTGCCGCACTTAAAGCTACACCAACTAACCAGCGCACTTGTCGTTTTATATCCTCTTCCCACATCTCGTGGTGATGTAAGTGGTTAGTAAAAAGAGTTTCAAACTTATCCATCCTATTATAGATTGTCTTTATTCTTTCATCCATACGGATTAATAGTTCTTCTCTCTCCCATTCTTTCATCATTTTGACCTCCTCTCTGGTATTGTTCCTTCTTCGATAAACATTTGATACATGTCCTCTAAAGACATACCATACTCTGTTAGAGCGTAAACATTTATCTCATCCCAGTCCATGTCGGTTTCTGTACCAACCACTAAACCATCAACAACATAGTTGTTAGATTTGGTTATAATATTCCATACTGCATTTTGTCTGTCACCAGTAGACCAGTGTTTATCTACATCAACTACTTTCTTCTCTACTAGTTGCTTACCTTTGATACCTAATCCTTTAGCACCTGTTGGTATACCTAGTACAGAACCAAGTTTTATATTCTTAAATACTGTGTCTTCTTGATATCTTTCTCTCATCCAGTCTTCAAATTCTACAACAGCCCATTCCTTATCTGCTGTTATATAAGGGTGTTCATGTGTAGATGTAATCTTTGAACCGTCGTCGAAGTGTAAATCTATGAAGTGGTTTCTGTATGTAGCGTAGGAACCATGTTCTAATACTTCTACGTCATACTCACCAGTTTCCATATTGTAAATTAATATCTCTTCACCGTCGTCTATCTCTTCGATAGGTTTGCTACTACCATCAGCTAACATGACAGGTGTGCCGGGTGCGAAACAAGTACCGGGTGGGAAGTGACATGCTCCACCGCCCTCTCCCGGAGGACCGGGGTCTCCGGGTTCTCCTTTGTCTCCTTGAGGTCCTTGAGAACCTTGAGAACCTTGAGGTCCAGCAGGTCCTTGTGAACCTGTAGCTCCTTTGTCTCCTTGTGGTCCTGTAGGCCCAGTTGGTCCAGTTGGTCCAGTTGGTCCTGTAGGTCCTGTAGGTCCAGTTGAACCAGTACCGCCGGGTTCACCTTTTTGTCCTTTAGAACCAGAACCTCCACCACCTTCTTCACCTTTCTGACCTTTGTCTCCTTGTGGTCCAGTTGGTCCAGAAGAACCTTGTGGTCCTGTAGAACCTTGAGGTCCAGTAGCTCCTGTAGCTCCTTTGTCACCAGCAGAACCTGAACTTCCTTGTGGTCCTTGTGGTCCTGTAGGTCCTGTAGCTCCGGGCTCACCTTTTTGACCTTTACCTCCGCCACCACCGCCAGAACCTTCTTCTCCTTTCTGACCTTTGTCTCCTTGAGCACCTTGTGAACCTTGTGAACCTTGTGAACCTTGTGGTCCAGTTGGTCCTGTAGGTCCTGTAGGTCCTGTAGGTCCAGTGCCTCCAGCGGCACCTTTCTGACCTTTGGCTCCTGTAGCTGCAAAAGTACACTGTACTGTTCTACCAGATGAGAATATGTTACTCACTGCGGTATCACTCTTGGCTTGTACAGATGATATTGTAACAAGAACATGTGTATTAGCAAAATCTGTTTGATATGCGCTAGATGCATCTGTTCTTAGAATTATAAAATTAGTATTGTCTGACATATCAACTAAACGTATATCGGTTGGGAAGCCGTCATATGCGTCTAGATATGTATATAATGAATTTGAACCAGCATTCTGGTCAAATGATGAAAATGCTATAGAGGTAATACTTGCTGCGGTTGCATGGTTTAATCTGAATTCTCCAGAACCGGGGTCGGCCAT
>VTLG01011005.1_pt1 | contig 48216 bp, 65 predicted proteins | sample 4694571 | NCBI WGS metagenome assembly VTLG01 (sample SAMN12604809, study PRJNA352737) | marine metagenome | biome: ENVO:00000447; feature: ENVO:00000209|ENVO:00000569|ENVO:01000036; material: ENVO:00002151; isolation source: viral sequences binned using virsorter ... | reverse complement strand
TCCGTACTTCCGGGATTGGTATCCATATTTACAAGGCATAGGTTTTTCCCGCCATCGACCAAATTGTCATATGATGTCCCCCCCACGTCTCCATCGTAACACGCTAAGTTATTGGGGTCCCAGTTGCCGATAAGATTTTTGGATATAACTTTATTGGGCCTGAATTCAATGTCGTCGACGATTGAACTAGACTTCTGTCCCAATGCTCGTAACCAAGCGGTACTTTTCCAATCTGTTATATGCATATTTAATCTTGTATTCCGTATGCTACAAGTACCCCGCTTGGCATTGGGTGGTGGAGCGGTTGATAGGTCGGGTATCCTATCGTGAAGGGGTGCTGCCCCGTGTATCCGGTAATTCCTGTGCCAAACGATGTGAAAACTAATATCCCCGTTTTACCAGATATAAAAGCGGTAGGCTTCTCTCCAACAAAGGTAAACCATTCGTTAAAATATACATTATTGCCGGTTGGGCAGGTTACTTTTATCGTGGTTGCTGCGCCGGTTGCCATTCCTGACATGCTGAATTCTACTATATCTCCGGTTATATTCACTTCTGAAAATGAGTGCTCGAAACTTCCTGTAAATCCTGTTGGAGCGGTTCCGGTACCTATTCCACCGGATGCATAGGCATTGATATGCGCCTCGAAACCCGTGGGGCCTGTATCATAATTATGAAACCCTGTGAAGCCGCCGCCACCTGCGCCACCGCCGCCTCCATCGCCTCCTCGATCATTACCGCTTATAATCAATCTTCCAGTATCACCCGTTACGATAACGTTTCCGGCACCACTTAGGCTTCTGAATTGAAAAATATTAGTTCCATCTTCCGCTTGGCTTGTTCCCTCAAATACGCCACTTAAACCGGTGGCCGACGAATCGGTGCCTATATTTTGCGCTATTGGGCTAGGCTTACCCGTGAAATCTATAACCAAGTCCCCGGTGTAACCCGTGATCTGTATGCCGCTGCCGCCTACTACGGACTTGAAAAGGAGAGTGTTCTGACTATTTTGTAAATAAAACCCTGAGCCTTCGGTGTTCTCCCCTACCGATCCAATATATAAGTTCTCTCCAGTAACGCTTGTTATTGTGAATCTATCTCCGTCGGAAGAAACGAAAATGCCATCACCCGGGTTTCCTATTTTAAAAACGTTCTCAAAATCAGTATGAGCTCCGCCTTGCTCCCACCCGGATGTGCTTATTTGTTTTACAAATATTTGCTTGTTTTTCTTGCCTAAGTCCATTGTCTTCCTTACTATTTTAAAATTTAAAGCTTGTTCTGGCTAATTTTTTAGGTGAACCAAGGCCCCCCCGGTGTCGGGTCTTCCGCGTGCCAGATATTTTTTTGTCCGCTCTGTCTATTGTAAAAGTCTCTTGTTGCTATATAATTTTGTTGTATTCTATTAATTCCAATAGCTCCACTATATATCATCATTGTACCAAATTTAGTTTCTGCGCTGGCGACAGCAAAAGTTCTATGGTCCCCCCCTTCAAGAAGGTAGTTCCAATGATATGCGCCTATATATAAATTATTTTTTGATGTTCGGCTGGTGTCGCTAGTGGCGTCACGATGTATAGGAACCATCCTGCCATCAATATAAACGTTCCAATTTTGACTTGTCGTAGTCAGACTATTTCCTCCTCCATGATCTTCATAAGCAACAAAATGCCATCGGCCAGTCTCAATTACCTTCATGTCTGTGTACCACTCTTGTTGCGTAGAAGAAGTAGTCATAAAGTTCATGTTAAGGCCCGTGCTATAAGTGGAGGCGTATACTCCGTCGCCATCAGCATCAATATCTCCGGCGCTAAATAAAGTATCGCCTACTTCATTTGGGGATCTAATTCCGGAAAGGCTTATCCACATACATACCGTCCAAGTGTCTCCCCAATTTAACTGTACCCCGGATTGCCCAGCAGAATAACCGGCTGTACCCGTGTTCCTTGGCCCCAAAAAGTCATCCGTCCCATCCGCCTCGAAATAACGTATAAGTCTGTAATCTTCTGCGTGGATAAGCTCGTCATCAACAACAACACCGCTTGTTTCACTGTGGTAACCCGCTCCATTTACATACCCACTGTTGTAGGCCATAGAATTATATATGTATAAATCGTCTTCGTCAGCAACTAGATTTTTGTATACACCATCTACAACACTCCCCGTATCGTGAGGGAAAAAATATCCTACTAATTTAGTGCCTCCTTCACCTTGGCCGCCGTATGTCCGCGAGTCTTTTTGAAGTCTTGGACTGGCTCCAGTATGACCTGACGCCCCTGAATATATTCCCGACGGTATGCTCGCAACGAGAGCGTTAATTCTTGGAAAAGTATTGAACATCTTATGGAACGTAATCTGTCTCAGCCCAATGAGCCACGCAGGAGCTTTCACTCGTTCCGTATGCGGTAATTGTCAGAAGCCCCTTCTTTCCAACTTCTATAGTATTTGGTTCTATACCAACAAACGGAATGTTATTTCCACTCATGAACCTCCAATAATCAGTTGATGAATATTCTGGATTACTTGCGTCGACAAAGATTGTCACTGAATTTCCGGCTTCTATTCCTGTTAGTTTTAGTTGTGGCGCGTGATATCTTATATTTACTTTCTTGAGCGAGCTTCCAGACATAGGGACAACCCACATATTACTTGCCCCTGCGGTCAAATACCCGAACCCTCCATTATAGCCCGTGAATTTCCATTCCCCCAAATCTTCTATACAAGTGTTTACTGCTCCACAGAATGATAACTTAGCGGAGTCGCCGTCATCATGAACATCAAAATATGTTCCAAGTGAATCACTCTTTAGACTTAAACCGGATATGAATGTTCCCGAAGGGGTAGTAATTCCTGAGTTGGCAAGAATTGTTTCTCCTCCTTCGTCTGACTCGGTTGCTATAGTTATTTCTCCGGCGTTGGTAGACTTTAAGATGGAAGCGTCTCCTACGCCACCCGAAAGTCTAATGTCCGCGAATACGCTGGGAGTATAACCAGTTACTGGCGTTCCGCTTGTTGTTACTTCGTTCCCCGTCTTTGGAGCGCTTATTCTGAGGTTGTGATCATTATCAAATCCAATATGTACCGCGCCGGTCATTCCAACGCCTGACATTATCAAACTATTATTGTTCAGATATAAACTGTTCCAATATAAACTATCGGTTCCTAGGTCTGCTCCACCATCAACCTTAGGCGAAAAGTGCATGCAGTTTGAGTCTAGAAAAACACCATGGAAAGGAGCTTCTGGCGGCGGTGCGCCGATCATATCTTGGAACGCGCCTAGAGTATCAAAGTATCCGGTTGGAGATGACATTCTCCCGTCAAAGCCAATCATCAGATCGGAATCATAGTTACCGACGCTAAGATTAGCTCCGAGACCTGTGACAATGACCTCGCTGTCCGAGGTTAATTTCTTGGTAACTATCTCGTTTATCCAAGCATTGTTCCACCAATCGCCCCACGTACCGATCCCGGGACTGCTGACTTCATAGCCAAGATCGTATGTCCCACTTCCATGCGGAATAAAATGTCCGCTTAGGTGGGTATTTCCTCTTATGTCCAGCGTTCCAGACATACCGGTAAGTTTTTGCCAATTATCACTTCCGCCATTCTCGGGGCTGAAGTCCTCTCCGATACCTATTTGGGTTGTTTGCCAAAATGTGTCGTTGCTGGGGTCATATTCAAGCCCTTCATAAAGCGCGGTTGAACCCGATAATGTACCGGGTTCAAGCCTGTCTCCTCCCGCTCTTACGAGTAGATTACCCGCATGGAATTGGAACGAGCCAGTGTATCCAGTAGCGGGTGCTCCTGCTCCACCGCCACCATCTTCTCCCGGTTGACCTGCTCCGCCACTTGGTCCAGCGGGCACGTAAGTCACAACTGTTTCTCCAGTGTGATTAAAGCATCCGTTACCAAGGCTTTCAACTATGTTCGTATCGGAAGAATACTTCCGAGTTACTCCTACTACGTAGTGCGCAGACGATGATGATGAGGCGGGTATATCTCCTGTAATTGTAAATCCAGCAAAATTTTGATTAACGTAATCCCTCTTAAATATTTTTAATACGCCTCTATTGTCTATCGACCCATGATTACTAAAACTATTAAGCCATTCGCTAACGTCTCCGTCTCTATAATTTCCTTGAGAAATCCAAATCCCTGTTACGGCTGCTACATATGGAGGCTGCGAGTGATTCATGTCGCTCACAAATTTTATGCATCTGTCCCCCGGTCCATCAGTAGAGTTATTCCAGCCGGAATTAAAATGGAAACTAAAACTATCTCCGCCGAAGTCTCCTGTTCCTGTGGCTCCTGTAGCGCCGCTTGGTCCTTGTATATTTACGGGTCCAACTTCGGTTCCGCCGGATACTTGGAAGTAGGTTCCGGTTCCGCCACCTGTTGCGCCAGTAATACCTCCACCATCAGACCCGTCAGACCCGTCAGACCCAGCAGTGCCCTGTGGGCCAGTGGGTCCTCTTTGCCCAACTTGCGTATAGGATATTATTATGGGCTCTCCACTAAAGAAAGCGCCGGTATAGCCGGTGTAAGCCATGCCTGAAGCTATACCTGTTACAGGTATTATGCTAAATCCTGTAACGTTATTTGAGGCTTGATCTGGGTCTCCAGAGTGGTGTATAATGTCACCAATTATTTTATAAACCACAAATTGAGAAGACCCTGTCGCACTATAAATCCTTAGCCTTCCTTTCGTACTGCTATCAGCATCATCGTCAAATGAAGCTACCCAACCAGATATATCTACCCCATCTATTTGAGTATCGTCTACGTGTATTCCTGAGACTCTTAGGTAATCAAAATTAGTCTTTTGTTCTGCGTAATTTATTGGGCCAGACTGAGCGAAACCAATGTATCCTGAGCCGGGGGCATGATAAAATCCACCTCTAGCTGCAAACCCAGAATTGAAATAAAACATTTGGCTATCCCCGCCAAATTGACCAGTGCTCCCTGTTTCGCCAGTGCTCCCTGTGGCCCCCGTTGCCCCCGTAGCTTGTATATCAAGTGGGCCTATTATTGAAGGTTTATTCGTGAGGAAATAAACCCCGGTGCCATATCCACTTACTCCAGTTATAGAGTAGCCCGTATCCCCAGTTACTCCTGTCGGTCCCTGTGGCCCTTCTCCTCCGGGAGCTCCACTAGCTGCTGGGGCATAAGTCAAACATACCGTTTCGTCTGCTATAAATGCATCACTATGAGATAGGTAATTTACATTGAGTTGAGTATACCCCGCGCCCACAGTGTTATCTTCAGCTATTCTAAAGACCGCCCATTTCTCCGCATCAGATGCGTTAAAAATTTTTATTCTAGAGCCCGTTACGTGATCTAAGGTAGCTACCCAAGGCGATATTGCATCTCCCCCTATTTCTAAATCGTCAACTAAAACCCTCGTAACATCTTCATAACTTGAATTATCAAATTTTACGTATCCGTTTCCGGGGTCTGAAACTACGGTGTCTGTAGTCCATTTAAAATTAAAAGTATCTCCTCCAACCAAGCCTTGATCGCCTTGGTCGCCTTGTACGCCTTGACCACCTTGATCGCCTTGGTCGCCCTGCGAACCTTGAGGTCCAGTATCGCCTTTCGTTCCAGAAATTCCTGTGGCTCCACTAGGTCCTTGAATATTAATCGGTCCAATTTCAGTACCATTATCTAATTGAAAATAAGCTCCTGTTCCTGACCCTGTTACTCCTGTGATTGATGCACCAGTTGCTCCTGTAGCTCCAGTAACTGATGCACCCGATACCCCTGTGGCTCCGCTTGGCCCCGTATCGCCTTGGTCGCCTTGATCGCCTTGGGCACCTTGGATACCTTGAACACCCTGTTCTCCCTGCATCCCAGAAATACCCGAGATTCCTGTAGCTCCAGAAGGACCTTGAATATTTATTGGACCAAGGGTGCCTCCACCAGAAAGCAAGAAGCTAACACCCGTTCCACTTCCACTTATTCCGGTAATACCAATTCCGCTAGCTCCTGTAGGGCCCGTATCTCCGACGTCCCCTTGCGACCCAGCAGCGCCTTCGCTTCCTGCTGGTCCAGTATCGCCTTTTGGTCCTTCCGCTGCGGGTGCGAAAGTCATTGATATTTCTTCGTCTACGGTAAAAGTATCGCTATGAGCTACATAGTCAGCATTAATTTGGGTATAACCGACCTTCGCCGTATTGCCTGTAACTATTTGGAAGACTGCCCATTTTTCTGCATCACTACTCGAAAAAACTTTTAGCCTAGAGCCGTAAACATTATCTAAAGAGCCAACCCAATCAGTTATCGAATCCCCTCCCTTTTCTGTATCGTCTACGTATATTTTATCAATGCTTGAATAAGTTGAATGGCCAAATTTTAAATATCCAGCCCCGGGGTCTGTATCGCTTATATCAGTAGTAAAATAAAAATTAAAAGTGTCTCCCCCGACTAGACCTTGATCGCCCTGCGAACCCTGAGGCCCTGTCGGTCCTGTTCCGCCGGCGTCACCTTGAGGCCCAGTATCTCCTTTTAATCCAGATGTTCCACTAATTCCCGTCGCACCACTTGGCCCTTGTATGTTTATTGGCCCGAGGATGCCTCCTCCGGAGACTAAGAAGCTTACCCCTGTCCCACTACCACTAACCCCTGTAATATGCGGTCCTATGGCTCCTGTGGCTCCTGTGGCTCCTGTAATCCCTATTCCTGTAGCTCCGCTTGGCCCCGTGTCGCCTTGGTCTCCTTTTTCGCCTTGATCGCCTTGGATGCCTTGAACGCCCTGTTCCCCCTGCATTCCAGAAATACCAGAGGCTCCAGTGGCACCGCTTGGGCCAACTGGACCAGTGCCAGACATACCAGAAATTCCAGAAGCCCCTATGGCTCCACTAGGGCCGGGAGGCCCTTGAGGGCCTACCATGATTACTTGAGCCTGATCTACCTTGCTGCTGGTTACCGTAGCGGTACTACTAGACTGCTCAACCGTTGCACCCGCAGAAGATGCTGCTTCTACAGTTGCACTGGTCTGAGTAAGCTGTACCGATACTTCTTTTTGAGCCATTTATCGCCCCCTACGTAAGTGATGTTGTCACTTCTGGAACGACATTGAAATACCCTTTCACTACTTTTTCGGCCTCCCAATCTCCAGACGCGACAGGAACAGTCCTGTATCTTTCGACATCATACACTCCCTGTACCACGGGCACGCCAGAGGTATTGGTTGGCCTAATGTAAACGTCAATAAATCCGCTTGCGCCAAGGGTTGGATCCGAGTCATTTCCAGAAATTACCTTTGGGTTTAGATTCAACAATATACCAGTGCTTCCATACCCCATACGCGCAACCCCTCTCGCTGAAAATCCAGATAAATTAACTGGGTTTGAATCAGAATCAGTAACCTTAAATCTGAGATCCAAGGTGTCTCCTTGCACTAGGGAAATATCATAAGTAGTAGCCATGGTTTATTACTATTATAATAGAAGAAAAGCGAAATCTTACCTAAAAAGATTATCGGCCTTCTTTTAAGATTTTCCAAACGTGATCAGGAATATTTTTCATTTCTTTTTCCCTGCTCAGTGGATTGCCCGCTACTCCTTCGGCTGGTTTCCTGTAGGCGTTTGTGTGTTTATTAAATTCTCTTATAAGCCTTTTTTCAAGCATATCCCTGCTATCTATGGGAATTATTCCTACCTCCGCTGCGTGAGCATGCATATCGGTAAGAGACATCTCGTCTAATTCAGATATGTATTCTGCTTCATCTAGGGTTCCGTATTTACCATCCCCTTTATCTCCCCAGATTTGATCTAAAGTAGTAGGGGTAAATTTCTCTTCGCCATCTTCTACTTTTCCATGGGTCTGGGATAAATCAGAAGTTTTGCGGGGTTTTTTAGTGGATTTCGCTTCGGAAGCCTTGGTGGACTTAGAAGCCTTAGCATTGCTATTTTTTTTCCTTTTCATTACCTTATTCCTTACTTAGGGTTACACGAAAAAAGACCCGGAGGGAAACCCCCCGGGCCTTTAAATTTGTCCTGAACTATTAGCCCAGAATCAATCCCATCATTGCGCGTGCATCCAAGCAAAGTCTGCCTTCCTCAAGGAAGCCATACCAGCCTGTCTTATCAGCGCGAGTGGCATAGAACTGGTCATCGGGCAATGCCGAGAACGTTCCACCACTTTCAGCCTGACGAGCAACTGGACGAATAAACGCCTCGCGGCCCAGATCCAAGCCAACAAGGACTTGATGACTAGCTGTTGCGAAGTTGGAAATACTGTTGGTAGAACCATCAAGGTTCGTAGCAGCAGTACCCGCAGCATCGAAGTATGTCTCGAATAATGCGTTATATCTTTCGCTGTGACCGAGTTCGATCAACTCATGCAGTGCTACTCCGTAGATTTCGGACATTCCAGCGGAACTCCAAACACCCATGCGAGCCGCATCCGGCAAATTTTGAGCATTAGTAGCGGTTGCGCCAGAGTCGCTGCGAATTGCGTTGAACGCAAATGCGCGAACCTGAGCCATCACTTCAGGGCTTACGAACAGATCAGTCAAACCTCTGCCGAGCAAACCAGCGGGAGTACCACCAGCAAAGCCGACGTTGATTCTCTTGACTCTGGTCAGCATGTCGTTAAGATCAGATAGTCTGAACTCAGCGGTTGCGCCAGTGTTTCTCGATGTCAACACGTGACGAAGAGAACTAGCGGTTCCCACGGCGCAGGAACGACCATTCTTGGTAGCGCCCTCTGCGAGTGCCTTCATGATAACTGCCCATGCATTACGCTCTTGCTTGATAAGAACCTCTTGAGCCATACGCTCAATAGCCTTAGCAACAACATCCAAACGCGCCTTACGAGCATAACGTTTGTGAAGATGAACTGCGCTATCAAGACGATAGGTCATGAGCTTCAACTCTTGGATCGGAACCATCGCATTGGATGACGGAAGACCGCCAGCAACGTCTTGGGACCAAACACTGATAAAGCCCTTGTCCGTATTGTAGTACAAGTCAAGTGGGTAGCTCGGGTTGTCGTCCTCGTCGAATACAGTGTCGGTATAGATAGCACTGGAAGTTCCAGCTTCATTCAATACCTTGCTCACGACAGGACCAATAAAAGCAGCAAAAGCTTCATTGGCTTCTTGAGAAACCAAAGGGTTTCTAGAGCCAAGGGCTCTTACGAGCTCTACTTGTTCCGGTGTTTCTTTTAATTTAAGCTTCATTATAAATTTCCTCTCTTATTAATATTAAAGTTCAAGTTTAACCAAGAGGTAACCGTCGGAATCACTGACTCCGAGACTCTTGCCAACATAGTGACCAGCGCTATCGCTATTCGTGGTAATGATTTCGCCGTCATCACCAGCATAAAGCTTGGTGTTAGCGTACTCAACCGTGCCAACCGAATCGCCAGTGTAGAGGAATACACCCCTAGTTACCACTGGAACTGTCTGTCCACTGATTACAACTTCCATTTCAGCCGCCTTGCGGGGGTTAAACTTAAGAAGTTCTCCGTTTTCATCGACCTCTTGAATGTCATGCAGCAACATGCCTAGGGCAACATTACCGGATGACGTAAGGGCCACCTTTGCTACTGTTCCGTATCTCTGCGAGACAGTGCCGTCATAGGAAGCGCCGGGGCTTCCGAGCATTTCGAGGGGTTCGGATGTATTATCCCAGCCCTGTACTACTTTTACAAGCGAACCACGAGGGATTTTGTCACCTGCACTCACACCAATAGCACCGCTATAGGTATAGAGATTGATAACATCATGCTCATCGTAAATTCTAAATGGTTTTAGATTAATAGCCATAATTTATTTCTCCTTATTGTTAATAAAATTTTCTATATTAGTTTTTTAATTCCCATCCATCCAAATCAAATGCCTTGCGGAATTTGTCGTGTACGGTGGGCTCTTCAGCTGGCGTCGAAACCGGAACAGTAGATGCTTCCGCTTCAGCGTTTTCCAAAGCCTCTTCAACGGCTTCCTCGGACTCCGAGGACTCGTCTTTTGCGTTGGTCTCTTCAGAAGCGCTAGCTTCTTCAGCAACAGCAGGGGTTTCTTTGGTTTCGGCTAATTCAGTAGCTTCTGCAGCTTCCTTCTCTTCGGCCAGTAACTCCTTATTTTTGTGACGAATAAGAGTGGACATCTTCTTTTGGTATGTCTCGAACCCTTCGTCGTCCAAATCCTTCACGTCTGTCGCAATAACTTCACGATCTTCATCGTTAAGCTGATAGACATCGTCCATGTGCGCCATACGTTGATTAAATTTCTCTTCGGCTTCCTTCGCTTCTTTCTCGGCAACGAGATTTGCGAGATCTTCCTTGAGGTTATTAAGCTCCTCATGGGTTTTCTTCTCCTGCGCTTCGATCTTCTCGTTTGCCTCTTTGGCAGCCTTAAGTGACTCATTGATTTCCGCTTTTTCGGCCTCAAATTTGTCGACGGATTGCTGCAACTCAGACTCGATAAAATCAGTCACAGTAGAAGCCTCCACCATTTTGAGGCTCTCATCTGTAATATCTTTTAAACTTGTGATTTTCATAGCTAGTCTCTTTTCTTTGATTACATTGTTTATATTGGTTTGTGAAATATTTTCTTTATTTTTGGTTTCAGGTTCTATATCTTGATTTTCAGCGTAATTTTCGCTTACTTCTTCTTTTTTGACGAAAACACCCTTCACATCTGCCGCAGGGGTTTCTGTGAGGCCTATTCCAAGGGGAATAACTGTATTGATCACTTTGCGATAAACGTACTTACCTTCATCAAGTTCACCTGATCCGCCAAAAATTTTTAAATTTTTCTTTAATGATTCTATCTGTTCTGGGTCATCAATGACAACCGCATTTTCAATATTCTTTTCTTCCGCTTCTAGTACCACCAAATTATAATCCGAAAAGCCTAATTCCCAGCTAGCTGAGATTTTCATGAAATGTTCGCTTGTGGGGTCGTTTGATTCTTCTATAATATCAGACAAATCGGTATTCACAACTTTCCAAACTATCCCACCAAGGGTAATGTTAAATGGGTCTTTGCTTTCTAATATTTTTTCTTCTTCTAGCGGGGTGTCTGTTCCAAATTCGCTAAATCCAGCAGTCAGAATAGTTCCGATTACTCTTTGTCTATTATGTTCAATGTTAATGGGCTTATTAATAAATGACTCAAAAATATCAATAGCAGTTTTCGTATCGATCACGTCGCCGTTTCTATTAACTCTATTGGCGACACAGGCATTGAAAGCGATTGGTAGAAGATCAATATTTTTAGAAGTGTCAATTTCTGGTATAAAATTCGTTACATCCAAGGTACTCGCCATGGCGAGATACTTATCTTTCTCTTCGGAAACTAGGGGCCTAATTACTGAGCTAAATATTGTGGTGTTTTCGAATTCTTTCATTGGCTTACCCTTGTAAATAATAAGTTACTAAAATAGAATAATTGGTGTTCGAATTATTCAGTTTCATTTTTAATGCATTTCCAGCCGTCAACTTAAGTGGGCCAGATAGGTTTACCGAGTTAACCCCACCCGCCGCTACGTATAAGTCTGCAATCTCTGTTGAGTCATCCTGAACGGTTACCGTTCCTGCTGTTCCCTTGCTTACAACGATATCCGTAATTACAATTGAATCAGTGCTTACCGAAGGGGCCGCAATAACTACTGCTGCGGTGCTAATGTCTGACCCCTTCTTATATGCATAACTTAGCCCAGCTACAACGCCGTCATGCTTAAAATCGCTTTCTTTTCTTGCCATAATAAAATCCTCTTATAAATTAATACACCTTATTGATGGGAGAATACTCTTCTAAATACAAATCTTCTAAATTATTGAATTTTATATCTACACCGTATTTTTCGATGTCTTTATCGGCTCTTTCAAAATCTGGCTCATCTGATTTCATAAGAAAAGCATTAACATTTGCCATTCCCCATTGATTACATGTCTTCTCCGAGTCCTTTGAGCGTGAAATGACACCCGCCCTGTATGCTTCTTTTATTCTCGCAAATTGCATTTTTGCGTTAAATTCAGAATTGTGATCTTTTTGCTTGCTTCTTAAAGCTCCAATTATTTTACAGGAACATTCTATAGCCTCTTCTTGGCTCATATGTTCGTGCTCTTTTTTGGGCTCTTCAGCTTTGACCTCTTGACCCTCGGAAGGCGCACTTTCGTCATTAACCCTAGCCCAGAGCTTGGAGTATAGCTCTTGCTTCTTTTTCGTTATAAAAAGTTTATCTTTCATTTTTGCAATGCGAAATCAAAATTGCTATTTCATATTACACAAAAATGATGTGATATTAAAATTTAATTTTTTTTAAAAGGTATATTTTTCCTATCTGGGTGTAGCCTCCGTACCACTCTTCTGCTTTTCGAATTTTAGTATCCGCTGGGAAGACTATCCAATGAGCTTCTCTTTTGAAAATCTTTCCCCAAATTAACACAAGCGCTACGTCTTCTGATTTGAGTTGGTTCATGTTTTCGAGCTCCACAACTTCATAGCCATGCTTCTCGCATAGCTTTTTCATTTCGCTTGGTAAAGTTATTAATAACGCTTCGTGATGAAACAATGCTGCAAAAATTCTTACAGCATTTCCCTCGCTTTGTATTTCCCTGCTTAAGTCGACTCTATTTGCGGAATTGTCGCCAAGCGCTTCAAAGGCTTTCTCTAAAGCAATTGGGCCGCAGGCGTTGTAATGTTTTATATAATACCCTTGCTCGTCCCTGCTATATTGCTCGGGATGAAAAACAATGCAGCTTACATTTAATAAGCATACTGCTATACCCCATAGGATCGTTTTTCTTAGTTTCCCCATATTAAAAAAATCACATTTAAAGCGAGACTCACCCCAAGTGCTCCAGCCATAATTGCCAAAGTAAATCTACCATCAGTAATCGAAGACTCTCCTTTTCTTTTCTTTGAAAACATCGGTCCTGTTTTTTTATCAGGCTTATTGTCTGGACGGGTAATCCACCAGTCTCCATGCTTATCTTGAAAAGCATAGGACATATCTTTTTCGTCCCACCATTTAACGTAGGACCTGTGAGAGCGGGTCTTGTCGAGGATCGCAAGTTTCATTACGATTCTCCTATATTGTTTTGTCTGGGTTGATTGGTTGTGGCCGAGCAGGGGGTGCTATTTTAGGCGGCCACTCTTCTATACTTTTTAAATATTCTACTAGCTTTTGAACCATTGTCTTTTGGTAATTAAGTTCGAGTACGATGCTATTGATGGCTTCTCTGGCGTTCTCTAAAGCTAACTCTTGTTCAGAATTGATTTTTCTTAGGTTATGATTTATGTCTCCTTGAAAATCAATGAAATCTGATTGTTCTTTATTGATTTGTTGCCCCAGCCTATAATCTCCGTCAAGTTTTATGTAACTTTTTTCAACTTCTAGAAGTAAAATTGAATATTCAGCTTGGTGTTTTAAATTCAATCCCAGAAAAAGAATTGAAGTAATTAATATTGCGTATACAGATTTTATATTACTACTCAGGAAATTTGATGTTCGTTTCAGGAGGTTTCCGGCTTTCTCCTTGATGGTTTGTAGGGCTTTCATCCTCCTTATTTACACAAATAATGCCGAAAACGATAATAAATAGACAGAATAGAAATACAACAATAAAAAATTGCGGAGTTCTATCTTCTGGAGGATATCTCTTCCAGCTGCACCCATGTGGCTTTTGCATGTTGTAATGTTACACGCTGTTTATCTAAGCACCCTATGTTTGCAAATCTTTTTTGTACGTTTGTCCGTGTAGAGAAATATTATTTGATCTCTACCTTCTGCAGCGTTGTAATATTTTATCCACTCTATATTGAAGGGGTTTTTGCCTCCCCTATAAAGATCAGATAGATCCCAACTGCCATCTGATTTTCTATGAGGTTTTCTTTTGAAGTTAGCCTTCTTCTTTTTCATTTTTTCTTTTTATTGTTAACTATATGCTCAGGCATCATAGCTTTGATTTCATCAACCAATCCTAAGGTGAGACATTCGTCAGCGTCTATCCACCAATCTTTTCTGTCCCAGTTTCTTTTAATTTTTTGTTTGGTTAATTTAGATCTAGAAACGAAAATATCAAGACACCGCTCCTCAATTCTCTTAACCAGCCTGACTTCGTCTTCCACTTCATAAGTCTTACCAATTGCTCCAAAAGCGGCCCTATGGATCATCATCCATGCTTGGTGCCCTATCCACCTATGGGTTCCCGCTTGTAAGAGAATACCGGCCATGGAAGCTGCCATTCCTAATGACCCCGTGGTTACTTTGTGAGTTTGTCTGAGTTCTTGAATAAAATCAAATAATTCGAAACCATCAATGATACTTCCTCCGGGTGAAGAAAAAATGATTTCAATATCGCATCCGGGGTCTTGACGATGCCATTGCGTAAGCTTAGACATGCACGCCTGCACAGATATAGAACTGACATCCTTATTGAATCGGTAAAGATGATTTTCTTCATCTGTTGAAAGTTCTTTTAGCCTTGTTTTATAAGCTTTTTGATAATCAAGTTCGGCCTGACCAGCTTCAGCTAAGAGCTTTTTGGTTTCCGCATCGGTCCTTGCGATTTCAGCTTGGGCTTTTAAAACTTCCGATTCCTTAACTAGAAGGTCGGCTTTAATTTCTTCTGGTGTTTTCTTTTCTTCGCTCATATTTCGTTTCTCCTTGATAAAAAACTCTTACCCAAAAAAAAAGGGTTATACAAGTGCTTACACCTATATAACCTTGCTGCTTAGAAAAGCTTTTTGCTAGATCTAATCGTCTTTGGGTATACCACCAGCATACCAGCCCTCGGGGAGCTTAACTTTATTTTTGCTAAGCACCCATTCTCCATTCTTAAGAATGTAGACTTTTCCTGCGGGAAAATCTGGGCCAATTCTTACTAAATCTGCCTGCGTATCTACAAATACGACACGGGTACTCCCGCATCCTATAAATAGAAAAGCTAGACTAAGAATCGTCAGGTTTTTCAGTAGACTCTTCATTTTTCTTTTGTTTGTCAAGTTGGTCTTGAATTCTTCTTCGCCACTTGTCCTTTAGCGATTTGGGTATATCATCCGCGTCTGAAGCTTTAGTATCTTTCTTTACTTCAGCTGTGAGCCATTCTAAAATGGCTCTAATCAGCGCGGTTAACCAAGCCATTTTGGGTTACCCCTTCTTGGCAAGACCTCTGGACACAGTGTATCCAACCGCTGCAAGCCCACTGACCACGAGGCCAAAAACTTTGTTAGCTGTGCCGCCAGCCTCAGGATCCAGTACATCTGCACCCCAAAGCAGCGATGCTAAAGCTACTACTACGGTTAACCAGAACTCGGTAGTTTTCCAACCGGGTTTCACATCATTCTTTTTTACTGCCATAATATTTGTTCCTTATCTATTTCATTATAAAAGGCTTCGGGCCTAATACAAAATTTATTTTAACATATCTCCAAGCTTCATAAGCTCTTTAAGTTTTTCGTCAGGACTCGCTAGACCCCCAATCGTTGTATAGACGGTAAGGCTATCTTTATCTCCTGAATAAATACCCCTATGGACAACATTGCCCGTGGCAAGCATCCTGCATAATTGGTCGAAGGCTTGATCTAGGTTAGACTGAGGTATATTGTCAAGTTGGTTTTGCCCCCCTACAACAATTGCTCCCGCACAAGTACCGCTTGAAAGGTCTATTCCACCCGACAGCAAACCGCTCTTGAAATTATCTCTTACAGCCCTAGAGATACTAACTGGATTTTCCCACTCTTTAACTGGAGCAGCGCCAAATACCATCATTCCAGAATCTAGAACGTCTTTGTAATCATTCGCATCAAACGCGGTATAAGAACTATCCCTAGACGCTGTTAGATTAAAAAGATGAAAAAGTCCCGCCATACTCATATTCGCGGTTTGCCAAAAATTTGACACAACAAGATTGGGATATATTTTCCCTATTCTTTCGTTGTCAATAACCACCAAGGGGGAAACCACGCCTTCTTTGACTAAGCTGTAGACTTCTTTTAAACAGTTATGAGCATTAGCATTAACCTTCTTTCCCTCTGAAGCTTTCGGCAAAGCTAAAATCACGCCCACTTTAGAAGCGGAAGCTCCAACCGTATCTTGTAGTTCTTTCGCTGCGCGCACCAATGGCACTACTGTACCTGCGCCGGTTCCTCCTCCAGCCCCAGCACAAACCATAATTCTGTCGAGTTGCTCGCCGAAAGAATATCTCATGAAATCTATGACGTCTTCTTTTCTTTCTGCAAATTTTTTGCCTGCATACGCGGGGTCTTTTCCTGCGCCGCCTTCTCCAATACAAAGCTTGTTATTTAAGTTTATTGTGTTTAAGTCTTGCTCCGCAGTATTTAGCACAGCAATTTTTCTATAACCTAAACCATGGAAAGTCTCGGCTATCCTTGACCCACCTTGGCCAGCGCCAATAAATGCAAACTTGAATGCTACATCAATTTCATCTTTAACTTCTTTGATTTGCTCGGGCTCTGGAGCGGGCATAGGGATGTCTGGCAGAGATAAATCTGGTCCAGACGTCGGGTTCATATAATCGTTTACTTGCTGCCCCGCTTGGCCTTCTAGTGGTTCATTGTTTTCCATAAATATCCTTTATTTTTTAAATGATTTTTTTCTTACAACCTTTTTCGCCCTTCTAGCTTTTTTCGGAGGGTTTTTTACTTTATACGCCCAAATTCCAAGCCCGAGGTTGCTTAATAAGCTTAAAATTAACAATACTAACATGCTTTCCTCTTTTTCGTTCTAAGTTATATTACACTCTAAAAATTAAAACCAGAGAAGGGAAATCCTGTTTCGAAAACCATTCCGCTCATGAATATACCCTGTCCCCCTATATTCTCCGCTACGTCAGTTATATAAGTTAAATCCACTGTTCTTCCTTCATTTACCTCATTTGAAAAAGTAAAATTATCTAAGTTTGCTTTATGGATATCGTATCTTAACCTCACGTCATTTTGGTTTCCGCTACAATAAAAGGTGGGAGCTCTACAGTCAAATTGTACATCATACGGGTAATCTTTGGTTATAAAATTATACAAATCTCCCGTCGCCGTATCCCCCATTAACGCTGTTAACTCAACCCGTACAACAATGGGGTATTTTATCGGTCTATCTATCGGTAATTTATGGCCTAGACCTTTCCACGCATATCTATTTATATCTATCGAAACCTTGGCATTTTGCACGCTAAGGTCTCTAAAGTTAATGCCTGCATCTTTTATATCTTCTGCTGCCGCTCCATATTTTGGCGCGGTTATTCTTAATCCCATATCTCCTATTCTCAATGGTTGGGCTGATCCAGAAATTGATATTCCGCTCATGGAAAAAGAAGATAATTCTCCGTGATATTTTGGGATTACAAAAATATTATCATTGACCGGCGTAAAATCGGAAGTATTCATTGCTGGAATCAAACCTGATCCACTACCATGATATTGTATATTCGCGCATTCATAACCTACTCTGCTCATTATTGGGCTATTAAGGTTGAAATCTACTTCGTAACTTGATAGATGACAATCCCCAAAAGACACGCAGTTTAATTGATTATATTGCTCATCAGATATATCTTTAATATCTGCACCTTCTGGAGCTATACCTAAAAATAAATTTCTTTTATCTCTATCCGCGTAAGGCCAGCTTGAGGTAAATACGTCATTATCTACCGTGTCGAATCCGCTATACGTCGGATAGCTGTCTCTACTTAAAAAGCCCGACAAACAAAAGGTACCGGTATTATTGGCATAATACGAATCTGTATAAGAGTGACCCGTATGAAAATTTACATCGAATCCCATTCTTATTTCGTTTTTTAAATCCGAAGCAAGATATGAAAAATTTAAATTAACGGAAGGGGGAGTAATTATGGCTCTTTTTACAGTGGCTCTCCTACCGAGTTCGCTTATTGGAACTCTATTATTTAATATCTCATAATTAATAGACTGAAGACCGTTTAACTGCTTAAGCAGATTAGTGGAGTTCACATCCCCAGTGGGGTCTCCACTCGCGTTTATAAAGTGGAAACCGGTTGACGGCGCAGGACCTACATATAGGGCCTGAGATTGCGAGGTTATCCTTACTCTTGGCATGGGTCAACTTCCGATCTGCTTGCGTGTAATATTCCAGCCAGATATAAGTCAACTTGATGCTCGCATGCTACTTCAGTAATAGCGTCTACCGATTCTTTATTCTTGTCTTTCGGATCCTTTATGTACTTTCTTATATAAGTTATCTTATTCCAGTTTTTAGGATCTTCATTAGCAATCACCAACTGAGCTATATTCTCGACTACCTCTTTCTGTAAGTCGTCTAATTTTTTAAGCTTGAATTTCTTTTTAAGTTCTCCCCCTATTTTCTCTTCCAACTTATTAGCGAGAACAAAGTTATTCTTTACCTTTTCTAGACTAAAATATGCCTTCGATTGTTTTTCGCCAATTTTTCCGGGCTTTCTTTCGTTTGGTTGTGGAGTACTAACTCCCGGGGGTCTTCCGACAGGCCCACCTCCAGTAGGAGTAGGCATTGGGATTTTAGGAGCCTTAGCGGCCTCCTTAGCTTTATCTTTGTTTATTTTTTCTTGCGACCTAATGTTTTTGTCCAACATTTCTTTTTGAGTAGCGGGGCCACCCAGCAATGGTTCATATAGACCTTCATCTCTATGTTTCTTAAATTCTTTTTGCGATTCTAAAGAAGACTCTGTATCGGGAAGCCTATTGTCTGATATAGCCAACATACCTTCCTCTGGGGTAAGTATACCGAGTTCAATTAGTCTGCCGTATATCCTTTGCATATTATAATCCTGCTTGAGGGGCGTGTCTTCAAAATGGGCTTGAGGGTATTTTCTGAAACCCATAAGCTTCGATATTCTTTTGATTTCTGGCATTAAGAAGTCTTTCAGAAATGATTTTCTGGCCTGTTTTAATCTAGCCATGAAAACCTCCACTTTAGTTTGTTGGTTCGCGTATTTCTCTCCCCCCACTAGGATATTGTTTAATCCTACGTTTATGTCCCTGTCAACTACTTCGTATTTTTCTGGAGAAAGTAAGCTCCCTATATTGGGTATAACAAATTCGGCTTTAGTGGTATAGTCAGAAACTAAAACTCTTCCTATCGACTCATTAACGAAAAGTTTTTGCATGCGCTCAAGATTTTTTTGATTAACTCCTCCCTTATCTGGATCGGTCCCCATTGTGATAAGGAGTATTGCTTGCTGCATGGTTCTAGTAATTGCCATGTCCATTTTTCTCATCTCCGCTTTGCAATTGATTGCTTCAAGGACCGGCCACCCCATGGGGATAGCTAGCGGTTCATAATCTTGTTTCTTATAAAAAACAGCCAAGGTTTTATCTTTATCCAAAGGAAGACGTATCGCGTGGTTTCCGGGTTTTTTAATTTGCTCTTTTACGTCTTGAGGAAGGGTATCGTAAAGCTCTTTGTCGTCTTCTGTTCTTGGAGACCTCATTCTTTCTATTTCATAATCAGAAAGAAGCTTGTAATAGTTATTTCTTACGAATGAAACATTTCCGCCAGCTTCAATGTCGGCTGGGTTTAAAATTACGTATCTTATGGGAAGCTGAAGCTTAGCCGCTTTACTAGATAGAACTTTAGTCTCGAAAACTCTCGTGAGTTTATTTACTTCGTTTTTATTTATGTTGCCGTCGAACCGATGGATAAACACATTACCAGACCTAAAGTATTCTCTGAAAAATTTATCCTGCAAAGCCCAGATATTAATCTTCTCAAACAGCGCGTTGAAAAACTGTTTGGACTTTTTTGTCCCCCCCGTAAAGTATATGTTCTCGATTGAGAACTCCGTCATTAAATCAATGGTATTACGAAAAATTGCAAAATTCCAATACGCCTTTTGACAAAGGACGCAAGCGTCCCTCACATCCATATTGCTATATTTAGCTACGCCCTTAGAGTAGTTAAACGGAACAAGTCCATTTTCTATATTAGTAAACCTATTTGTCCTCTCAATGGTTCCGGAAATATTGCGACGGCTTCTGGTTTTCTTTTCGGCTCCAACGTAGGCCAAAGATTCCTCCATCCCAGCCATTAGGGGTTCTACTTCAGTGGTTTTTTTAGGTCTAGGCATATCAAAAAGAATTTACACGGTTTTTGGCGGATTTTTTTGGATTATTGTATCATGAATGGACTGAACGTATCATCAACACTACTTTCCTTCGCGTTTCGTATATCATAATAGCACTTTAAAGCCCAATTAGCCAGCATTAAAGTGGTATAATTATCTTTTCTAGCTTTATGTGCGGATGTGCTTTTCTTAAGATGAAGCGGTAAGTCGAATGTTTGTGTGCCTTTAGCGGTGCTTTTCACTTCTACAAGAGCGCATTGCTTTTTTGTTTGGTATATTAGAGCGTCCTGAGTTTCTATAAAATCTAATACGCTTGTTTCGCCAATATGTTTAAGAGGTAGGCTTTTACTTGAATACCTATTGAATGCCGTGTCGTTGGCGGCTGTTTTCGAAGAGAACCATATTTTCTTATGGTCTATGCATGCCTGTAAATGCTCGTTCCCTTTTCTTATAAAATCTGAGGTGAATATCTGTTTGAAACATATCGAACCAGACGTCACGTTATAGGCCCTAGAAGCCCTGCTAAGCTCTTTTCTATAGTCATCCCCGTCCTTGGCGCTAGCGAATTCGAAGAAGTCTATTTTGCGCTTATTTTCTTTAAAGAGTGCTGACGCGTTGGCACTATCTATAAATTCTGCACCCGCGTTATCGATGATGATCATATCTACATTAAAGTTACTTACAATATAATAAAGGTATTTTATATGATCCGAAAGGTTACCTCCAGCTACGGCGTAACTATGCACAAGCGTTCCCTGCTGGGTTTTATCATCCAACTCTAGTAAAGACATAGCGAAGAAATCTGAGGATGGACTGTTACTAAAACTGGGGTCAATTCCTAATATATATTTTGATCCTTTCGTTCCGTAAACTTGCGTGGTGGGCTCTTCTCCGTCTGGGATTGTGCATTCATGCATTTTTTTTGCACTGAAATAGGAATCAGACCCGTCTGTAAAGTGGGCACAATACTCACGTCTAAAAGAAGAATGACTTTGTCCACCACTTTGAGCTTCTTCGATAATAATAGGGTCAATCATTTCTTCCGGAAGAGCCTCGTAACCCATTTGAGAAATAAAATACTTTGCGTCTCCCACCTGTTCTTTGGCGGTTATTTTTTCCATCCATTCTTTGTATGTTTTATATAAATTTTCAAACGTATAGCTAGCAGAAGAAAGGGCAATCATTTTAGATGTATTTTCAAATTTGATTCTATCCTCTTCTTTCATTGAGCCTTCCTTGATAAGCTTATCTTCGATTTCTCTAATTTCCAATCTCTCTTTAATATTTTGAGGAGCCACCAAGAATGGCATTAGGACGTTATTTATGATGTCTTCGGGTATAAGCAGGTACTCGTCCAGCACCAAAACATTTGCACGGAAACCACGAATCTTTTCACCGTTAAGTGGAATAGCAGTTATGGTTCCTCCATTTATTTTCCATTCGTATTGATCATTCCTTTTTACTTTAGCCCCAAAGGCTTGCGCTAGAAGCTCTGCTCCTTCTGACTCTACTATAGTCTCTAAATTGTTGAAGATAAATCTAGCGGTTCTGAAGGTCGGTCCCGCTATAAGGATTTTAGTTCTGGGCTCAAAGATGCATTGTAAGAAGCAAAAAACACTAGCAATAAAGGTCTTGCCACAACCACGGCCCCACACGCACATTGAGAAGTTTCTATTCATCATGCCCTTTAGGGTCACCTCCTGAAAGGGCGCAAGTTTTATGCCTGAAACTAACTCGGTGGTTAGCCCTATGTTACTCCTTAGAAATTGGGCTAGAGTAACCTTAGCTTCTTTATCTTCAAGGCCTCCTTTGAGCTTTTTGAATTCAGCATTAAGGTCTTCTACCTTTATATCGTATTTTTCTGGCGCGTACCACATTATAGTACCTTCGTGTCGTAAGCGTATTGTAAATCTACCTTTTCATGCACGCATCCACATGTAAAAATTCTTTCTATTACCCTAGACGCTTCTTTACGCCCATTTACAAATAAAAATTGAGTATGTGGGTATTTTTGTATTATATCCCTTACTCTATGAAATATAAATTCCGGGGTCGCTTTTACTTTTTTAGATATATGTGGTAAGTATGGAAAACTCATTGCGTTATTTAAATTGTCTTCTACTAGCACTACTAAATATGCGTCAGCTTCCTGCGCTCTTTCTATTTCTTTTATAAATCTTTCGTATCCGCCACTTAGGGTACCTATAAAATCGGATAGCATTTTTCTTTCTATATAACAGTTACAGGTTGCCTTTTTGCTACTAAATGCGTAATCTCCAAAATCTAATTTTCTAACTTCTATTCCTCTTTCAAATTTAAGTGGTATACGTTCTCGGGTATCTACGAATATCTTATATTCTGGTTTATTATATTCGTATCCACTCGCTATATCACTAAACTTATTATATTTATTTTTAAATCCAAGATTAGTACACAGTCTATAATAGTCTCCGAAGAGTTCATTATAGTATTGCATCGGGGGGCTTATTACGGTTCTAAGTTCGACTTGAGACGGGGCATATATAAGTTCTCGTTTTTCTTTTCTTTTTATGAGTACATTCTTGCAGTATTCTTTTGCTTCTTCCTCGTCGATGCTTTTAAGCCACATTCTAAGGTTTGTGCGGGTATTAAATTCGGTGGTTAAGTATTGTTGTTTGTTTTTAAATTTTATTATTTTACCGTCATGCTTGTCATAGCGAGGGAAGTATTTTTGATAATACTCTACCATACGCAATCCATGAGCTTTTAGATGCCCATGTAGTTGTCTATCGTTTTCGAATTCCTTTCCGCAGACCTCACAGCTAACCATCGAGTACCTCGTCTTCCGTGATTCCCATTATCCTAGCTTTAACATCGTCTAGAGTTGCTAACTTACCCACTTCTTTCTTAAGCGTCTTTTTCCTAGCCTCGGCCATCTCAAGCAGTTTCTTTCTGCTCTCTTCCTCTTTCCACATTTGTACCAAATTTAAAATGCTAGCGTTCTGTTTGATCTGTTTACTCAGTCTATCACTCCTTTTGACCTTAAGATCGTTTAATAGTTTTTGTTGACGAGCCACACATTGGTTATACTCTGAACGAGCAGTATTACTTGCTTCTACTAAAGACATCGGCACCTTACCCCCGTTTGTGACTTCTTGGTCGATTTGTATTTGGAGCATTTGAATAGTCTCTTGGATAGTAGATGATATAATAACTTCTGTGCATAAAACGATATACTGATCTACCTCCTCCTGAGTTAGGTCAGATTTATCGTATGTATATCTTATAAAACTACTCTCGAATAATTCTCTGTCTTGATTTGACTGATACGTGCTAATTTGGTGCCCAAATCTATACGTATTCATATATCCAATGACGGCGTCTACTTCTTTTTTCTGTTGGTGGGTAGCCTTATCCTTGTCTATTTTATTGTGGATATATTTGTTTATTAACAATACTGTCGCATAAAAAGTTTTAGGTGGTTTATACTGTTCTATTGTGAAATCCCTAGTTGGTTCTGAATATACTTTTACATCTGCGGTCTTTAAAAATTCTGTTATTGTCCTGAACTCTTGGCTTAATGTCGTCAAGGCATCATTATCGAAAACGTTCTTCGTAAGCTCTAACGGCTTAAGCAGTGAGGCGTTGTTCTTGAGGTACTCTTCTTGGTCCCCACTTAGCTCTAGAAGCCCTTTTGCCTTATATTGGTGCGATCCCCTTGCTTTTAGTTCTCGACTCGCTAGAAAGGCTTTTACAGCCCTCCCTTCCTTACTTCTACCGTCTGCATTTTTTACGTCTGGAAACGCTATTGAAGTTAGCCTTTGTAGGGAAGGAGGATTATCTGGTCTGCTGTTCCATGCATCCAAGATATCCTGCTGTTGTTTTTCATTAAGTTGGATTTCATTACTCATATTATATCAACGTCCCCGTCATATATTATTCCTTTAGCCTTCTTTAGTATGGATTTTTTGATATTTTTAAGCTGCTTATATCCCGGGGCCCTATTTTTTTCAGATGTTTTATACCCCATGAGCTTAGCCACTTTTTCTTCGTCCATATTTTTTATATATAGCTTCTCGTAAACGGTCCACTCCTGCGGCTTAAGAACTTTTTTCATTTTACGATGCAATTTAACTGCTGATCCTTCAATATCCACATAGTCTGAAGACATGCTAAATACTTCTTGGGAATGGTTTTCTAATGATACTGGCAGTTTCGTGTCGTGAGCTTTTTTCTTGCTTTTTTCCCAGTTAGCATACAGGGGGCACGTATTACATTGTTTTTGGTATATAGTACATAAGTCTTCCCCCTCAGCAGCTGCACACTTTAAGCATGGCCTAGAAAAGTTTCCATAATTATTTCTTATTAGGTTTTTTATTTGGTTGGAGATTATCCTATTTAACCAAGGACTCAACGGCTTTTGAGGATCATACAGGTGCCACTTTTTATATATATGGATTCTTATAATCTGTGCAACATCATCAAAATCCATCCAAGATAGAATGGTAAGATTCCACTTACCCTTCCTTTTTTGGATTTCGGTGTTGATTTCCTTGATGACGTCCTCGAAGCGAGGGCGCTCCTTCTGCTTGTTCTTTTTCTCAGCCATCGTTGGAGCCATCGTTCTTGGGCCTCAGCGTGCCTCCCTCTCGCTTGAGTTGTTCGATGGCTTCTTGTGGGTTGGCGAACTCCCCTTGGTTATTAGGATCTGCTTGGGGGGCTTCGTCTTGTCGCTGGGCGTCTTGGAAGATCTGTTCCATGGTCACTCCGGCTTGCGTAATGTTCGTAATTTCAAAATCTAATCCATTTAATTGAGGCACGGATTCTCCCTCTCCGCCCTCCGCGGCCTCGTCAAGCTCAGGTTGAGCTTGAGCAGAAACACTTGCGGTAGCGCCTGCGAATCCCTTACCGCACTTCTGACAGAAGTTAGGTTTCTCACTCGTGTAGGCCATACCGTGGCCGCAGCTGGTGCAATAAATTTTCATATCTATCAAATATATAATAATTACCCGACAACAAAAATCCCACAATATTTCAAAAATATAAGGCAAGCTTATGTTGCTTATCTTTTAAAAACGTGTAAACTATTATGAAGGGTTGTAGTAGATCAATGCCAGAACTAATCCGGTTAGGAATATTGATTAACAAACCAAGTGGATCACGATTACTGTAGCCAACCTTTGCGAAGGTTAACTTTCATTATGCTAATCCATTATCTTCTCGGTGCTTTTCATTAATTCCATAATAATGTTTGTCTTGCCAAGGACAAGGCATATCTTTGCCTTTCATCATAGCCATCCATTGCTTCTTTCCTGAATCAGAATATCTATTAAGAAACTTTTTAAGCTCTGAAACCGCCTCTGTATCAGTCATGACAAGGCATTCACTTGTTTTATCAGAATAATCAAATGTAATTTTAACCATGTTCAATTTCTCCATATATTTCATAACAATTAATAGAAAGCCGCCTGAGCAACTTTCAGTTGAGTAAACCAATTTATTCGTTGTTCGTAGTATCTAATTTTTTTACTATGTATTTCACTAACTCTGATCTCATAATATCATCCTCAGTAAATTCAAATGTATGTATACCCATCTCTCTACTATCTTCATCATCAAATGTTTCAAACAAAGACTTAAAGCCGCCGGTATAGCGTCTTAAATCAGTCTGCATAGGGTCAGCCAGCACGAAACAACGGCAATTCTTACCCATTCTAGTTAAAACCGTAGTTATTTCTTGCATAGTTGAGTTTTGAGCTTCATCCATGATGATTACTTTGTCCGGCCAATGTAAACCGCGAGCAAAGTTGATGGGAAACATAGAAACTCTACCTTGATCTTCTAGCTTCGCCACTTTTGTAGAGGTTAAAAGCTCTTCAAGCTTATCCAAAAAAGGTAAATTATAAAATCTTAATTTATCTTCTGCTGATCCGGGTAGAAATCCAAGATGAGAATCGGAAGATTCGACAGCAGACCTCAAATAACAAATATCTGAAGCCGCCTTCATGTTTAAAAGCTGAAGACCACAATAAGTAGCAAGCAGCGTTTTACTTGTTCCAGCCGGACCGTCAACAAATACAATTCTAGTATCCGGATTTAAAGCAATTTTAAAGAACTCTTTTTGCTTATCTGTCCAAGGGAATTGTCTTAGTTTGATTTGAGTTTTGAGTGGATTTTTTATGGGGGGAGGTCCTCCATTCATGGAGTCGTTCAGTTGGTCTTTTTGTTCCCCATTTACCTGTTTTGGTTTTGTGCGAGGCATAGTTGCCTGTAATTACACAAAATAAAGGGTTTTATTTTACGTTATCATCCTTTTATTATTCGAAGCGAGCCTCAATACCCATTGCTCTAGCTTGTTCAGGCGTTATTTTCTCCTGTACTACCTCGTAACCTTCAGGAAGACCGCCGTGTTCTTGCAAAACAATCTGTTCTAATATTTTTTTAATAATCTCATCTTCTTTATGCAAACCCTCAGCAGAAAGTTGATTCAAATCTTGCCAAACTTGAAGAACAATTCCTAGTTCAGAAATTTTTTCGCCTTGACTATTAAATAATTCTTCAGAATCGTTTAATTCTATTTTGTATTCTTTCATTACATACCCGGAGTAACAATTTGTCCTTGAGCATTGGCTTGATCGCGTTGACGAATTAGCTCTACTCTAAGTTCATTTGCCTTATTTACTAGGAATTTCCTATCTTCTGGGTCATCAATCAGATTGCACTCCGACCAAGGGATTTGCAACATAGTCATCATGAGCCAATTTTGTTCTTGCTTGGATATTTCTTTGTCAGTTTCCATTTTTTAATTCTTTCCTTAACCATTTTATCATCTTTTTAGGATTTTTCAAACATTTTTTTGGTACTCTTTCGTAAAGCTCGGGTAAAATTACTAAACATATATAGAAAAGGACTAAAATCTTAACATCAGGGTCTAAATTTGGGTCGTCAAGTAGGTTAGGTTTCTTTTTTTTCTGTTTTTTTTGTTTTTGAGATGTGAATGATAGGTGATTCATGGTCTTTAAGCAGTTTTAATGTCGCAGAAGGCCTATATGTATACAACAAGCGCCCCAATTCATTAATTACACTGCCAAGAATCTCTTTTTCCCTTTCGTCTTGACTATTTTTTACCTGCTCTTGGTATTTTTCAATCAAACGTATAAGCAAATCTTCCATTAGTCATGCTTTTCGGTGTCTACAATGCCATAGTCGTACTTTAAATCGTCACTTGTTACCCATTTCCAGTTTTGTTCGACTGACCATTTGTGTTCATGTAGCTTTCTTTCGACTACCGACTGGTTTGGTTTAGTGCAAAACGATGGCTCATGACACCTTAACCTATTATTTGGTTGAATTGCATAGTTCCCATTGTCTAATTTGATGAAATGACCGCATTTATGTTGCCCTGCAGCCTCCGAAAAGCCAACGTCAGCGATATTTGAGTCCTCATGGGCCCAATCTAAGGTAAATAAGTATATACCATCATACTCTTGCTTGCTGCGACCAGTATATTTCATCCTACTATTCCTTAAAAGGTCAAAAGTAGTAACACTAATGTAATGACTGAACGAATCCCACAACATTAACTCTTCTAAATTTGCTGCTGGAACGTCTTCTCTTGAACAAAAAGCATGAATTGGCAATTTCCAAAAAATTCCACCGTCTTCCATCAAGCAATGAAACAAAGGAACTTGACTTTTAACACTAGTAACGCCAAAAAGCACGCAAGAATAAAAAGTATTGTGCCCATCTTCCATATTTCTGAGGAACTCCCCTCTTACGAAGCACTCTTGTGGCGGAATATTTGCATTTAAATAGGCCATTTTAAAAATTGGTGGAGGCGGTGGGAGTCGAACCCACGTCTTTAAAACCGTCAGACAGATATACTACAAGCTTAGTCGGTATTATGTACTTGCTTTGGCATGTTACCGACAAACGGCCTACAGCAAGTTGCCAAAAAGTTGGATTATACTGAGCCTCTTCGACGTTACCCAGTTTTTTGCTCGCTGTCGTCGCCCTAGCCCTTTAACGAGCATCCAGAGTAGGACGTGACGGGACTTATGCCGCCATTTGGAGGGCTTCCTCCTCAACGTAACCGAACTTGGCGAGAATCTCGTCAGCCTCGGCTACAGAAGGAGCCATCTCCATGTCAATATCACTATTGGCATATATGTTTTTAATGGGTATTTTAAGAGGCCAACCATTATCCTCTGCTTGCAATCTGGCGTAAGGCATCAAATCGAAACCAGTACGCCCCCTTGTTATATATTACAACGTGATAAATGAAAAGGCTAGAAAAAACTGAAACCTCCGGCGGTTTTTTTGAATTGACTTTTATTTATTATTAATTATTGCTGGAAAAGAAGGTAAATCAATAGAGGGAAATTCCTAGGGGAGACTGAAGATACCCCCCGCACTGTGTATGTCGAGAAAAACTTATTGACAATTTTCGAGTATTAGGGGTGGGGGGGGAGGCTACTCCATCTCCCCCCAGCTATCACCATCATCATAGGATATCAAATCCAATTCGTGAATCACGATTGCCTCGTGCCCTTCGTGGTCAAACCCACGCACTTCGTACTCTATGCCGTCCACAACGGCGTTTCCGTTTTCGTTTAGTTGTATGTTATTCATAATTCAATCTCCGTGAAATGTTCCTTTGCTGTAATAATCGCACTTGTCTTGGTCAATAGACGCTTGCAGCGCGTCGTGAGTATAAACGTTTTCAGTTGTGCAATCTGCGTTGTGGGCTACAACGAAAGACTCAAAAGAGTTGGCGAGTTGAATCGCTGCCTCAAGTCCTTTGTGTGACTTGGGAAATTCAGTTGGTCCGGTGTACTCCTCAGGAGTCCACACACCGTAATAAGGGGTTTGAGTTTCGCCGCGCTTGGCGAGACGGTAGCGGCTGATTGGATTTTGGTTTTTCATATCGTTTTTAATTATCATGCTGTAAGTATATCACATAGGGTGGGACATCCGTAGTCCTACCCATAATTTAATTCAAAATTTTCCTTGGCCAACCATTTCAATGTAGATGCCGCAAGCAATCGTTACGACGAATAGCACGAGGGCGATTAAGGTCCAGATCTCAAAACTTCTTAGGTCGTTCTTAATTTTCATGCCCCTAGGGTATCAGAAAAAAACGTGTTTGCCGAGAAAAACTTATTCACAGACAATTCACAAAAAAAGCTTGCATTGTGAATAACTTTTCGGGGGGCCCCATTTTTGTGTCAAGCAAAAGTTATTCCCTTACCACGTCCATTGTGTGTTTAACATTTGGTGAACAACGACAAAGCCGAGTGCAAGAGCCGCACCGAGGCAAGCAGCAATCATCAATTCAAGATGCCATTTTTGCCGTGCATCTTTTTCGTTAAGCTCTCGCCGTTCTTTGCGTGTTAGCATTGCGGCCAAGTGTTTTCCTTTGATTTCGTTTTTCATAATATAAAAAGGTTGTGTTAATGTCGGAGGGTTAGTCTCTGTCTCTGATGTCAAATCCATCATTATCATTGTAATAACCTTGCACGTTCCACATCTTGTCGTAATTAGGAACACGGATAACAGCAGGGGGAGCGGGTAGCTCCTTGTGGGTGTCTGCTTTCTCGTTTGCGGTGTAAACGCGCAAGTCATCCAAAAAATCGTTCACTTCGTCAATGTCTGCATAATGGCAGTCCTCGAATTTCACAAGGTCGCCATATCCTTGACCGTCGAAAGTCTCAAGCCAAACTCCTTGGCAGGATACGATGTGAACCAAGCGGCAAGGCTGCCCAGTGTTTGCGTTGATGTAGATAGCCCCGATGATGAGGTTGTTAGCTTTGTTAGTTTCTTGTTTCATAATTTTCATGCGTTTAGTATATCACAGTAGGTGGGACATCTGTAGTCCTACCGATTAAATTCTTTAACTTTTTTTACGAGACATCTGCAAACGCGCTCCCCCGTTTTAGAGGTGCAGAACAGTCTATCCGCAACGCGTTGCGCGTGGCCCTCATTCCTTGCGTTAATAAACCCAAGGGTTGCGTCCCCGTCAAATGAGAGAACCTCGAACAATGTTTCTTTAATCATCATGCGTATAGTATAGCACAGGAGGTGAGACATCCGCTGTCCTACCAAAAAGAAAATCAAAAAAAAATTCTTGAAAAAAAAGCTTGACGTAAAAATGGGGCCCCCCATTTTTGTCAAGCAAAACTTATTCACACTGACAGTTTTAAAATTGTGTTTGTGTTTGGGTTACTAACTCACCTAATTCGCCTAGCCCTTCTAGGTTTCTTTCGTCATTGTCTACTAGTTTGCGATTGAGTGTTTTGACTATGTTTTGTTTGTTAATTACTACTTGCTTAGAGCTAACTGTTTTTAAATCTTCTGCTGTCTCAATGTCAACTCCTACGCAATTGATGTTTCTAACATTGAATCCGAGTGCGTCTAATGCTATGCGAATGAATGGCTCATTCTCTGGGCCTCTTGCTGTGAGGATATCGAATTGCTTACCCGAATCTCTGACTAAAATTCCTAGTGGTGTAAGGTCTGATTCTGTAAGGTTAAGGATTGCCCAAGGTTTAAAGAAATCAAATAATCTGTCATTGCTTCTATCCTCTATGATGAGAGTGCCATCTAAATCGAATAGTGGTTTTAATATCTCGTTCTTAATTTTCATGGACGTAGTATAGCACAAAGAAACCGTTTTGCCGAGAAAAACTTATTCACGTGCAATTCACAAAAATCCTTGACATTGTGAATAACTTGGGGGGCCCCATTTTTGCCCCTTTTGTGTCAAGCATTACTTATTCACCGACTATCCCACGTTTGCGCATTGGATGCTTGCCCTACTGTCAGCCCGTTCTCAAGGTAGTCTGTCAGCCCTTGCTTGTTGATGAAGTACTCTTCCAATTCGTCAAAGTCATCCTCACCTGTCCCCATGTTGTTTGCGTGTTGCATCCTTCTAAACAGGGTAACGGCTTCGTTGTATGTGTCACAGGCTTTAGCTGCGCCCATGTTTTGCTTGCGTGTGGTAGGCACTACGTTTTGCTCTTTTCCGTTTTTAATCATGTCAATTGTGGTTAGTTAAAATTAAAATTACCATTAGCACTATGCCAATACAATAGCGGGGGTCGATGTTCATAAGCTGTGATTCTCCTTGCCGTACATGGTTGCAACCTTGGGTGTGCCTTCACTGGTCAGCCCGCAAGCGTTATAGAAACGCGCCTTGTTAAAGCGTGGGTTGTCCTTCTCAAACTTGGCAGCGGCCAAGATGGCAAGGTGTTGGGGTGATGTGCCTTTGTTAGCGGCGTCGATTAGTGATGCGACAAATTCGAAATGTTGTTTAGTCATAATAGTAAAAGGGTTAAGGTTAGATGGTGTCTTGCACCACACTGTTAGCGATAGGGCCAAGGCTTTGCTCTTGGCGTTGGTTGTTGGGGGTGTCCCGTACCTCACCCACTAGGGTAACGTCTAGGAACACATCGCCCACACCGTCAAGGGTGACGTCCAAGGTGCGACCATCTGCCATGACCTTGTTGACGATACCCTTGCGGCCAGTGAAGCGGCTCATGTGGGAGGTGACCACAACCTGCTGGTTAAGCAGAAGTTGTGCTTCGGTGATTTCGTTGTTTTTCATTTCCTTCATTGTTAAAATTGTCTCATAAAAAAGCCCAAAAGGCGAGATAAACTTATTCACATTATGAGTAAACTTCGTAATCTTTATCATAAGCGAAAGCGTGAGTTGCTTCAGTGTAAGCAGCAACCTCATCGGTTTCGGTGGTGTTGCTAATGTAACCGAAACGGCAAAGGTTGCGAGCAACCCATTCAGCTTGGTTTTCGTCCTTGGCTTCAAGAACGATGTTGATATAACGAGAGCCAGCGAATGCTGTCGTAAACTCTACGTTGTAAGTTTTAATTTTGTTTTTCATATTCTTCATGCGTCTAGTATACCATAGAGGGTGGGACATCCGCTGACCCACCCAAAAGAAAATAAAAAAAACTTTTCTCAAAAAAAAGCTTGACAAAAAATGGGGCCCCCCGGCGGGTGTCAAGCAAAAGTTATTCACAGACCTACCAGTCTGGATACTCGTGGGCGTCGTGCCATGCGTCATCCGCATACGTGCCATAGCCGTCATCCATGCTACCGCCATCACCGCAGCACCCGCAGCAAGGCGCATCCTCGCATTGGCCCTTGGGCTGCGCGGCTTGGGTCTCGGCCTTGTGCTGGATCTCGGCCTCGACGTCGGGGGTGATGGTTTCCTCGCAGGAAACCCGAATCATGTCATGTAGTTCGTTCATCTGGTTATTAGAGTAATATAAAAAAGGTCAGTTGCAAAGAAAAAGTTATTCACACGCGCTGCGGGAATGGTTTAGACTCATGCCCACACGCGTCCATGGGGTCAAGGTGGGCCTTGCCGTCGATGCATTCACGCTGCCACGCGTGTAGACGCAACGGCATCCAGCCCGCGCTACGCAATTCACCATCCTCATCCACTGGCCAAATCATTTTTGACGACCCCATTGGGCTGGTAGCCTCAACCTCATCGATGGGGAGCCAGCCCAGCCAATCACGCTGACCACGCAACAAAATGCGACCCGCAACGGAATTTTTGCCCGTAAACTCACGGGTGACATCTTCAAAGATCGGCCCGATCTCACGGATGCGGTTGCGGGTGCGGCGGCTGGCGATTTTGTTAGCAGTCAATTTCAGTTTCATTAGGGATAATGTAACACAAAAACAAGGGTAGCGCAACCCTAAAGTTATTCAAGTTATTCACAACGGGGGGGGCAGAATTGTGAACAAAAAATGAAAGAAAATACTTGACAAAATGGGGGGCCCCATTTTTGACCTTTATTTGCAAGGGTTATTTATTTGGAGCTATTTTAAAATTGGGGGCTATTTTACATCACGAACTTTTTTACGCCATTCATTTTTTGGGCAGTACTTCCAACCGTCCCGTTTTACCATTTCCTCTGCCGCTTTGTCAGAGACTCGTCGAGGCGCTTCGCCTTTCTTTTTTACTGTCTTCATATTTTAACTGTGTCTATCTAAAAGTTTCGCTAACTTACCCGCTTCTTCGGTTAAGTCCATTGTGTCTCCATCCTCTTTGCTAATTAAAGAATAGATAATCAAATCATTCGGACTCAAGCTATCTGCTCCTTGACCGAGCATCTTAAATCCCATGTTGTTTTTGAGCCGCTTCTTTGCCCAATCGTCTAATTTTATTTTTACAATCATCCTAAAAATCCTGATGGCGCATTCGGGTATTGGTTTCTGTCATAGTATAAAGTTGCGTGGCTTTTACGCTTCAAATCTTCTGGGGTGGTGGTTGGTGGTCGCCAACCCTCATCACATTCACAATACTTCGGGCAATCATCTTCTTTGCTGCCCTCCTTGCACACCGTTTCGTGACAGGTGGGGCAGAGCATAAGTTGCCTCTGCTGCGGGTGGTCGAGACAGAATTTTTTTGTTTTCTTTCCGTACTTCATGATTGTTTGATAACTCCGGGGAGTGGAACCATTGCCATGACTTTGCTCTTGCCGTTCTCACTGTAGACCACGACCTTGCGAGCATCAAAGATGGGTCTCCACTCTGGTTCGTGAGAACCAAATGGCAAATAAACAGACCTGACAAAACTCTTAAACTTATAAGGGTCATACTTGACCTCCACCCACTCATACATAGGTTCCCATGCGCGAGGGTCGTCTAGGTCGCTAATTTTCGTGTTACGACTAACGGGCACGCCGCACATCTCTATGTCAGCCAAATCTCTAGCAGCACTCTTGGCCCACTCCAATTCTTCCTCATCATACCAAACGGCATTGATAACGTGCCCACGGATGAAAGCGTGAACATTCTTGCGTTGCTCATCACGCACACGTTGATTGCCCTTGGGGCCGACACTAAAGGTGACACCATCCATCACATGGCAAAGAGCGTGACCCTCAACCAAACCGTCTTTACGGACAGAATAAACCACTTCATCTCTGAAATGAAGGTTGCGATAGACCTCTCTGCGAAAAGCCTTCTTGACTGATTTTTTATCGGTGATATCTAACATATTAACCCTCCAACATCCTCTCTGCCTCTTCAGGCGTTGCAACGTAATGCGTGTACCTGTCGTATGGTTCAATCATACCGTCCAACTCTGGAGACTTGCAGATTGCACCGACATACCAACCAGCGGCAGACGCCATGACTATATCCTCTGAAACTTCCAACTCTTCACCACCAAGGGTTGTGGTGTGGAACTTAATCTCTTCAATGTCTTTGTGTATCCTCATCGTGTATATAAGAATAACACCATTATAATTGTAAGTCAATCCCTAACTTATTCACAACAGCACAAATAATTTCTTAAAATCGACGAATTTCACATCGGAGAAATCACCCCTTTTCACGAAATTTTGTCGATCATAAATGAGCGGCAAAAACCTTTGTCGATCAAAAACCCCCGAAAATGAGCGGCAAATCCGTTTGTCGATCATTCTTGAGCGGCAAACAATTAGGGCAATTAAACGCGATTAATTAGGGTAATTGTTTTGTGAATAGATTATCCTTGACAATTTTGGGGGGCCCCATTTTTTGTCAAGACAAACTTGTGCACCACCCCTAAGGCCCTCCCGGGCCCTAGGGGTTTCTTGGTTGGGTCTTCGGGACCTGTTACGCGGAGACCGGGGACGGCAACGGTGGCAGCGATGGAATGGCCTGTGCCCTTATGCGTTGCTGTATGCGGGCCTTTGCCGCCTGCATGTCATTCCACTTCGGGCTAGCCTGAAGGTAGCCGTCCACTTCCTGCAATGTTGCAAGCCGCAAATTAATGCATCGCGTTGCTTTTGGGTTTTCCTCGTGTGCACTAGTCCACACACGGTTGCTGTTCATCGTGCCGAGCATGCGCTCCACGTTCTGGGTCTTGGTGTTGAAATACAGAGCACCGTTTTTTAGCTTGTTTGCTGTTAGCTTCACTTTTTTTCTTTCTTTAAAGGTTAATAATTTAATCAAACACGTATGCGCCTAAGATAAAAGCGCCTATTAATATCACACTAAAAACTAGTTCATCGATCCATGGCCACCCCCTTTCTATAGCCGGTCTTGCCCGCTTTTTTTAGCTTGGACAAGGCTTTCGACGCCTCCGACCCTTTTGGCTGCGTGCCATGCAGTAGAAGAGCAAACGAACTTTTGCCAAACGCTGCGTGAAAATCGTCGTGGTCTATGTCTAAACCTTTTTGCTCTGCTTCTTCTTCACTGAAAACAACCTCCGCGCACTTGTATGCGTTTTCTTCAATCTTGTCGTCGAACCATCCACCACGAGAAGCCGTCAAAATCAGGTTAGGCGGTAGTGTTACCTTTTCCCATAGGTGGGTGCTTTTGGTGTAGGAATAAAAAATCTTTTCAGGATTGCGCTTGGCAACTTCACACCACGCCGCGAGATAATCCAAATTGAAATAATCCCCGCCCACGTGAACGCGCAGAATATCAAACTTTTTTGGTAGACTGGCACAAATCAGATCCGCCAAAGCTTGGACGCCATCGTTAATTTTCGCCATGAGTAAATCATGATTGTGCCAAACCATATTCCGCAGAGATGGGTAAACAGCTTCCGCGCTGGCTTGAAAGCAGCGAAATTTTGTGTGCTTGCCGTCCTTGATTTTTCCAGTCTCACGGTTTGCCGTCGACTTGCACTCTTTCGCAGCTGGACACGTCCAGCCACTAGGCAAAGAAAAAGTTTTGAGAACCATTTTAACGCGCTTGGCCAATGCTTTAAGCTTGGCGTTTGGCTCGCCGAATTTCAATGTCGTTTGCATAATCTAATTGTCTCCTGATTCTAGGTTAATGTCAATACGCTTTTTTCGCTGCGCCTTTGTCGGTGAGTGTATCCACGGCCTTTTGCATAATATCAAAAGAACGATTCCGCACCGCACTTTGATAACCAAGGTCGCAGTCGTCAGAAAATTCTGCGGTGGTGGTTCCTAGGGCGTACTCCTCAAGAGTGGTGTTTGTGTAAACCAATTGAGAGCCGCGAGGCATTTCACGGAAGCGGCGGCGGCCAAGGTAACGCGCCAAATCTAATGCGCCACCCTTTTTGCCTTTGAACTTTTCGGGATAGTTGTTGAGAATGTAAGCCAACGCACCATTGATAAGAGCCTTCACAAGCCTTTTTTCGTCAGTCCAAAAATAAGCGCGGTAAGGCATTGTCCACTTTAACTCTCCATTGGTTGCGCCGTGATTCCAAAATGAATTGAATTGCGCGTTGATGTCGTCCTCGTTTCCAATCATGCAAACTGCGAGTGAGGTTCCGGTGTCTTGGTAAGTGAGTTCTACGTTGTTTAATTTCATGGCGTTAATTGTATCAGTTCAGAGGGAAACTACGAGCAAAAGTTATTCACAACCTTCTTGCGTCGAAAAGAGCCTTTTCCCTTTTTGGGGCGATGCACACGGGGGCTGCTTCCCATGAGGCCTTGCGGGTTAACTCTGACTCTGATTTCTTTTTTCCCTTTCACGCGCCAATTATAGCAACTCGACAGAAAAAGGCGAGAACAAAATCGAAAAGATATTCACAGGCTGTTAGTAATTTGTGCTTGACTCGGGGGCGCGGGGGCCCCGATTATCCGGGGGCCCCGCCGCGGATGTCAAGCTTTATTTATTCACAATGAAAAAAGCTGGCCGATTTTTAGAATCATGTTAATATTGGGACAGTGAAAATAATGCTGGCAAAAAAAAGATTCAATAAAAGCATCTTTGAGCTTGCATGAAACCTAGAATCAGATAATAATTAGGAAGGTTAAACGAACAAGAGAAAGAGAAAATAAATTATGCCTAAAGTAGTAAAACAAAGCACAGACGCGAGCTATCGCGTATCCACCCGCCCTCTATACGACCTGACAGACGAGCAAATCGCCATGTTGAACGATGAGGGAAGCGACCCAACATTTGCAGGAGTTTACGGGAATTTCCGTAAAGGCGTTACGACTGCCCTCGGCAGTTGCAGCGAGAGGTACGGCATCGTACAAACTCCAGACATCACCTCGGACATCGAACAAATCTTTGCCGACAAGGGGATGGACAAATGGGAAAAAACTGTTCGCGTCATTGGCAACGGTGAACGCAACTATGTTACCTACGACCTCAAAGGTGACGGTATGACCCACGAACTCAAACGCCGCGAAGATAGGCGCGTAGGGGATGAATTGGGTTTACGTCTAACCGTAAAAAATTCCTATGACCGCTCTCTACGCTTGAGTGTTCAGTTGGGATTCCTGCGGTTGGTTTGCACCAACGGCATGGTAGCACTGGCGAAGGAGTTTGAACTCACTCGCCGCCATCAGTCGGGTATCGACACCAGTTTTCTTGGTGAAGGTATCACAAAGGCTCTCGGCATGGCAGACGACCAAGCGAAAATCTTTGACCGTCTCGCTGAAAGCGAAATCAAACAGGAACAAGGGGCAACCATCCTTTCCAATCTTGAGAAGAAGAAGGTAATCACTTCCTCTAACATGAAGGATAGCATTGAAGCAATCTGGAATGACCCAAGCTACGGCGAGGATAATGGTCGCAACCTTTACAACCTCTACAACGCTACAACGCAACACCTCACACGGGTAGTTGAACCGAAGCGTTTCGAGTTGGCCCAAAAGGTTAACACCAACGTCCTGCGAAAGCTCAACAAAATGAGCCTCGACCAAAACACCTTCAAGTCGTTTCTCCTCCCGATAAAGGTAGAGAACAACTAGGAGCAAACTCTCCTCTCTCGCACTGGGGGTATACTGCCGTGTAAGTCGAGAGAGGGGAACCTTTAAACAAGAGTAAATATAAAATACAAAAAGACTATGAAGAAAAAACACATCGGTTACGTTATCGAGGGTTCTGGACAAGACTTAACCCTGCCATTCAGAGTTTTTTACGTGATGCAAAACGTAGAAGGCACACTGACAAAATTGGGTTACACCAACAACATAGAACGCCGCCGCCAAGAGTTATCCATACAATATCAAACCGAAATGGTTGTGGTATATGATGGAACTCCATTGAACGGTAAAGCTCCAGCAACTGTCGCAAAAGAAATTGAGCGAGCAGCAAAAAATGAACTGTCCCGCAAGGGTTACAACGGTTACCTAGTAGACCGCTACGGTGAAGCTGGTTTTGAATGGTTCCACAATGTCCCTAATGAGGTATTGGCCGAACTCATCTGCCAAGCGGAAAACGCCGCAAGCCAAAAGGTAAAGCTGCACGAGTTTGGAATATTCGCTCCTCGTCAAAAGACCAAGAGCGTAATTGAAAACGGCATCAAGCTCGTTCAAGAGACTGCTGCGGAAGAAGGCAAGCTATACTACGGCGTAGCTCAACACGGGACTTGGGCAAGGGGGCGCGTTAACAAAAAGTACAGCGGCCAGCCGAAGGATTGGAACGGCGACCTTGGGAAAAGCGTTGCTATCAAAGGACAACGGATACATATTCGTTTTTCTGCGACCAAGACTCCATCCGTGTGTAAAGTTAAGAAGGCAACCAGCCGGACTGCTCTGCACAAGATGACAGTCTAACCTACTGAGGGGCAACGCACAACAGAAACCCATCGCCTTGCGGGGCGGTGGGTTTTTTCTTGCGGGGCCGGTGAGTTTTTTTTACTTGACAAAATTTGGGGCCCCCGGCGGGGTGTCAAGCATATTTTTTATCTATCTCCCTCGCTATTTCAGACAAAAGGTCTTCTACGTTAGAGCCATCATTAAACGGAGACTTATCGCTGCGCATTACGCTAGTCAAGGCTGCGATGGCACTGGGTTCGCCGTCAAGCTCTATCCATTGTTGTAATGTCTCACTCCAGAAAAGGCTGCGCCCCTTGTTATCGTCTTGTATAATTGCGTACCGCATTTTTCGTCCAATCAAAAAGGTTAATAATGTCCTCCAGAACCATCACCAGTACCAACAACGGCACCACGACAGTTGCGGCAAGATGTAATAGAAAAAATGTTACCACCATCCGTTTGTCTCCTTCGTTTCCGTGTCATTGAAAAACTCCTGCGTTTTCTTATAACGCTTAACGCTTTCATTCTCCGTTGGGCAGACGATTTCAAGTTTGCCAACGGTGTTTCCGTTTATGTCCACGGCGGTTACAAAGTCACCACCACCATAAACGCGATGTCTAATCACATCATCAGATAGGCGAGACAAGATTCGGGACAGTTCCTCATTGAAGGAGTTCTCCTCAAACGCGGCATTGTCCATGTTGATTTCGAGTATTGCTTTCATTGTTTTTATTATTACATGATTATAGAAGCGAGTCAAGCCCGAACTTTGTCGAACTTGACTGGGCTGTTGGCTAGCATATGAAGCTCCTCGCACACAAGCTGCGGGGTAAGCCAGCCCTTCACGCTGTCCGTCCAACCTTCTGGAATTACCATTCCGTGTTGGTGGTCTTTGTGGTAGATGCCTATCTCATACAAACCCTTCTTTCCTCCATAACTGAAGCCGTTTCGTACAATAGAAACCTCGTATCCGTTGGGCGTATTCACGAAGCCCTGCTCGCCCACACCACTCTTTTCGAATTTTATGTCTTTGAATTTATAGTCTATCATCCTAGTCCTCCATCTGATGCTCTACGATTTCAGTTAGTTCAGCCAAAATCTCTGATTTGTTCAACTCTACGATTGCTGACGGGTCGTCGCCCTCCATGATAAAGACGCGACAATCCTTGAGGCCAATTGGCATACTTTTATCAAAGAGAAACTCTGATATCCCTTGGGCGATTCCTTGTTTAACTGTCATGAGTAAATATTACTATCATTCTAATATTCATGCAAGACTAAAGTTATTCACAAATGAGTGCTTGTTTGCGAACCAGAATTGGTCTATAATTAGGGACTTTGAAACACATAGTTTACCGACATAAGCAGGGGCCGTACATAGAACAAAGAGACACGCCATTTGGAGGACAAAAATATCATTTAATTATACCAGCACGGTATTGGTGGTGGGGGTCAAAAAATGACGATTCCCCCGTGGTTGTAGGCGTTTCCAAGGACAAAAATTATTTGAAAAAAAAGTTGAAAAAAGTGTTGACTCAACCCTAGAATAGATATATTATAGGTAAAGCAGTGAGGGAAACCTCAAAAGCTCTTTGAAAATTTTAATTGGTTTCCGAAACTACGCTTGAGCATAAGGAAGGTGTACTTCAACAAGGTGGTGCTGGATTACAGGCCACTGGCGAGACAGCGTGAGGACGAAACCAATAGTAGATGCCGAGTACCACGCCTCCATAGACGCTTGCGTACAGGGTTGGTAGGACAACCTACGGTATATTCACGGTGGCGCGTGAACATCTGCAAATTTAAACCACGGAAATTGGTGTGCGAATGAATAAGATCAGCAGCACAGTCTTATAGCAGGAAAGCTGGAACTCTGGGGGACGCCCAAACAAGGAGTGAAAGTGATAAAGCCGAATGGGTACTGAATAGGGCGGGGTTCGAATCCTCAACGTGGAACAATTTAAGTGGTGTGTGTTATAACCTCTGACATACGGTGAGCGTGCCAACAATGGTGACGTGCCTATAAGATGTCAAGTACCGCATCGCTTAAGCAATTTTGTCCGGCGACGGTTGGACAAAGGGAATGGCTGAATATCCCTCCATCATAAGGGGAAAGGCATAGGGCTACAGGAGAGAGTGCAATCGTATGACTCTTGTAGTGTTAGTAGACTGGTTAACTGAACTGTATTGTGCACTGGTCTTGATGGTAATGCAGCAATCCATCTTCCCATTAATTTAGCATTATTCCTATCAGAGTAATGCGAAAAGGTTGGAGAATTCTACGGCTGACCGTGAATACGGCTGACCGTCCATTAAAGTGAGTTGCCTGTGGCAATCCGCCTTTTTTTCTTGACATGCGCGTGGGGCCCCCGACTGGGGGGCCCCATTTTTTTGGCCAAAAGTCAAGCTTTATTTATCCACATATTTGTTCACAATATTTCGTGGGGCGTTTTTCATAATACAAAAAAGACGATATCATCTCTATATTTCACTTCTTAAAAAATTCGGACTCAACTCCATATTTGCAAGTAATTAAAAAAGTGGGGAATTTCGTTTCTATTTGGCTTACTTGAAATAAGTTGGGCAAAAAAAGGAACGGCAGCCCAAGAGGTAAGCTGCCGCCCTTATCAGGAGGTGCGATGGAACGATACACCGCATTCTTATACTAATACTACTACTATTCTATTTATACGTCAATCAAAATAATCATCACAACGCCAATTTAATAAACTTAATATTCTTCCAAATGTTATTCCACCACTCATAGTAAACGCTGCTTCATTATCCATTGCTATCATTTGATAATTACTTTCTAAATCGTAATATCTTTCTGCCATTGATATAGATAATATACCATAAGAGTATTTGAATTGTATTAAATGGTCGCCTTCACGGGGGTGTGCAAGCCAGACATTATCATTAAGCCTCGTCGCCGTTGCCAAGTGGCAATCCCCTTTAATGACATCCAGACTCTCATTTAGCAGATTTAACATGGCTTTTCAGATACTTCTGTCCTCTTGGGGTAATACTACGACCATCGGTGCTTATCTCCATTAGATTCAACTTTTGGAGATATAATTCAATGTCTCGTTGGATTACTTCCTTGGACATACCAAGTTTAGCACTAATACAAGTAAGACTCGATGCCTTCTTCTCTGCCAAAGCGCGGAGACAAAGAATCTCGTTTTCGTTTAACCCTAAAGGACGGATGCCAAGGTTGTGTTTCATGTTATCCCAGTCGGCACGGGTGAAACGCTTGGATTTCTTTTTAGTGAGATGACCACGGATATTGTTTGCCATGCGTTGAGCTTGACGCGCATTACCACGCAGCACAGTAGAGATTTCATCCAGAACATCCCCGTCGAATTTAGCGTTAACTAGGTTGCGCGAAATAATCTCTGCAAGGTGATTGTTCTTGTATTCCTCCAAGTCTACTCGGTCAAGCCTATCCATGAGAGCATGGAATACCTTGTGTGCCTCCGTAGTCGCCAGAAGGAAGGTCTGCCGCCTAAAGTCAAAGTCAATCGTATAATCCTCATACGAAAAAGTATTACGATTCTCTGGATTAGGGTTAAGAATGGTCAACAGTGCCATCTCTACGTCACGGGGCAATTCAGATGCCTCATCCAACAGGATTGTGCAATCCTTGTCATGGACATAGGGTACAACAGTTCCATTGATGAACTGGTTAAGGTTCTTGATGGACGCGCAGTTTACAACACGACCAATCTTTTTGCTTTTCGACTCACGCATTTTTTGCGCTAATAGAGTTGCAAGCATCGTTTTGCCGCAACCGCGAGGCGCAACAAAGATGGTGTTATCAAATACGCCAGACTCTTTCCAGTTATCTAAACGATAAGCGAGTTTTCGTTTGGCTCTCTCTTGTCCTACAACAGTAGGGAAGTATTCAGTTTTAGTAGTAGTCATTAGTATATATCAATAGTAAGCCGATTCTAGTTAGAAGTCAAGGGCTTTTTCCTCTGGTATGGAGGTGTTCTCCATCTCCTTCACTACGTCTACTTGATTGTTGACGAATGTGTAGGTATCGTACCCTGCCTCAACTCTACGGCTCTCAAGGTTAAGGGTATCCGCGAACTTGCGACTCACCATAACCATTGCTGCTGGTTTAAGAACGTGATTCAAGTCGTTCAAACCGACCAGCACGAAACTTGTTGCTCCTTTGACTTTTCCTCTTGCCATGTACCAATCGTACAGGAGTTCTAGCTTTGGGTCAATCTCTTTTTTACTTCTTCATTGATTTTTTGTTTAAGTATAATACTCTCTTTACTGTTTGGATTGTTTGCTACTACATCTTTAATAGCACTATCTAAATCATCATATAATTCTTCAAATACAATTTTATGTACTGACCAATAAACACTATCTTTTTCAATCATTGTTTAATACACCTGTCGTTATGGGCTTATCATCTCTCTCCGCAATAATCCTCGCCTCTTTGGCGAGGGCAGAAGCGTGTCTGCCTGTCGGTTCATCGATGACTATTTGTTGGATATAGCGTGGTGATTCATAATAGACTTTATGCCACGCTGCCTCGTATCTTTGGGCCATTTTGGTACTCATAATATATATATAATTACATTTTTATAACAATAGAAACGCGAAAAAAGGCGTTTTCTAATTTTTAATAAATTAAAATTCGTCTAATAGGAATAAAATCTTTCATATAACACAAAAAAGCATTAAAATCACTCAAAAAGCGGTTTTTATCATAGAAATACGCGGCTGCGGGGCTTATTTGCTCACTCAAAAAGTTCGGACTTTTTCTATATATTTCAAAAAGCATATTCTTCGGACTTTTTTCTTGACATTTCATATATTTTCGGCCTAAAATGTTCGGACTTAATTTATATATTTTGGCGGCTAATTTCTTCGGACTTTTTTGTCATATATATTGTCATTTGAAAAGATTAGATATGGCAACGCCAGCAGCGCAACCAATAATAGATAAAACAATGATAGTGATAGCATCCATATTATTTGAATTTTTTCCTTTATTTTCAATTAAAATTATAGTTGTATTTTTATGTATGTTTTGCAATGTATGTGAGTAGATATGTAAATCGAAAGCTAAATTGTTTATTTTTTAATAAATATAAAAGTTTGGTACTCCATTTCAACCCATTCTAATACACTTTAACCCACTATTCTTTATACTCTACCCCCCTGTAATCTTAATAAAAGCATAGTAAAAGGGGCTTTATCTAAATATGTTTGTAGTCCATGCCCAATAAAGGCTATACAAGTAAATAGAAGGGAAAAGAGCCGCGATTGTAAATGAAAAGGGGTGGTATTCACGGTGTTCAACTCGCCACAACACATCGAAAGGCTGTACGAGGCTCTCCCTCGTCTCTAGTCCATGAATACTCCCAAATAGCGCGGTGTTCAATACAGGGAGACATATCCCTTGTTCGTAGCTCTCTTACGACTCTATTCCGCATAATTCAATAAATAGTTAAAAATTAAAATTCCCCCCGAAATGAATCGGGGGGGTGTTACTACTCGTCGTCTCCCAACTTTTCAATTATGTCCTGTTTCGCCTTGTTGTAGCCAGCAAACCAGCCCTCGTTGTATTCGTCACGACCAACCTCATCAGCTTCCTCGTCGTCGTAGCAATCATAGAGTGCTTCGTCCAAGGGGGGAGCTTCAATGGTTTCATATACCGCAACGACCTTATATTCGTTTGTACGCAATTTCTGGCACTCGCAATCGTAAGGCACACTTACAACGTCAGCAGGGTTAATCTCGACCACTAGCAGATGTCCTCCATTAGAGGCATAGCCTTTGGCGTATTCATAGGTTCCCGCATGGAAACCAGAGGAACAACCGTGCCGAGCATCATCACATACGTTGCTTCGACGCATCTTCAACACGCTCCCAACGGAGTTATCGAATTTGCCACTGTAAAAATCGGTAAAGTCCGATTTCACTCCCTTGTAGGCAAGGAAATTGCCTTCGGGGGTCAGGGGCATATTCTTATGCTCCAAGAACGTGTAGAGTTCATCTACGGCGCGATGTGAGGGGTTCTCCAACAGTTTGCCAAGGAATTTGACAAGAGGTTGGTACGGTAGATTCTGACGCATGAAGTCGAGAATCTTGTCTACCACAAGGTTGTGGATAATTTCACCGTCATAGTAAACCGCTCCATCCTTTACTTCAATGTTAGCGTCTTTGTCGAAAAATTCTCCGACTGCTTTGCTTACATCGAATAGGTTTTGCAGCTTTTCGTAATCTTCAGCTTTCAATGCTTCTTGTGCTTGAAGGAACGCTGGATGGGTATTCGCCATCGTGTGTGCCTTGCCTTCGATTACTACGGTGAGGGAGTTGTCTGTGAGTATGTAAGGTATCATATTCTTTGTTGGTTTTGTTTAACTTAACTATACCTAGTCTAATGGAAATCTAAATTCCATACAAGCATATTCGTCACTTTTTTTGCAAATAATTTTCCGCATGATTCAAATGGGTATGAATGTAGCGTAATGCAACTTGTAACCGAAAAAGCTCGCGGCGAGAATCTCTACGATTGCCCTCACTACCACTCCGATACTTCGGATTGGTTTTGGCTTCGTTGAGTTGTCCCTCCAAGTGTTCGACTAATTTTTCAAAAACGTACAATTTTTTTGTTTTTTCGTCACTTGAATAACTTTGAACTTTTTTGATTGTTTTTGGGTCTATCATAAATTTAGGATATTTTTCTCGTAAGAGAAAAAAGTTAAATTACTTTTCACCATGTTCAGAATACTCTCCATATACTTCCTCGTATTGCGTAATAACAATAGCATCGTGAATGTTTTTCCAGCCATGACAACCTTCCCATAGAATCTTATGCACTAGCCTATTCTTCTCATTCAATACGCCTTCCGATTCTGCCTCGCAAAGACGCTCTCTCATGTGGTCGATTGTTTCCTTGCTGTATATCTTAACTGGTTTCGTCTTATTCTTCGCTTTGATGCTCATAGATTGATTCTACTGGGGTGTTTGTCTCAAATTGAGTCGGTGCAGGAGGCTGTAAGTCCCTAGCAGACGCAGAAGTAACCTTTTGCCATGTTTTACCATTAAACCTAAAAACACTACCCACTTCAAGTTCTCCAAACGTCAACTCTTGCATACTATATTCTATACCCAAAAAGCGCAAAGTCAACAGATTTTTAATTTAGTAATAAATAGAACTGGACGAAAAAAGGCGACCCTCAAAGTGAGAGCCGCCTCTATGGTTCCTCCTACGCTGCCTACTATTCAGCGTTGGAGCGGTTACATACGTCGATTACGTTGATGTAATTAGCTAATTGGTTGTTGAACTTCGGCTCACCGCATTTCCAGCCGTCCAAGTGCTGGTAGTCCAAGTAAGCAATCATCGGGTACTTGTCCATTGCCTTTTTACCCAAGGAAAGTAGATTGTGGGTAGGTTTCCCCAAACCAGTTTTACTTTTCTCAATTTCTTCCGTTAGGCCGAAATCTGACGCTAGACCACGCATTACGTCGAGGCTTTTCACATCTAGCACGTTACCATACATGGAAGCTAACGCCTTTGCAAACGTAGCGAAACTGCCATCCTTGTCTGCGAGCTTCTTGTCGAGCATTTCCCACTGTTTCTGTTTGGTGAGAAAACTGGACACATGGTTGAGGTTGTTTAGCTTGTCCTCTCTGCGAGTGTTAACAAACTCAATAGCGGCATTACGGTCAATAAACCTTTGGGTAAGATTTGTGGTTTCCATGTGCAGCTTCAACTGCTTTTTCATGTAATCCCAAAGGCTAACCCATTGGTCTTTCTCCTCGACCTTTTTCCTCTGCCCGACCTTAAAAGCGTAGACAGTTGGAAAAACAATCCCTGCTGTTTTGCAAGACTCCTTGAGGCTCGACATATCCCTTGGCTCTTGGTCGTATCCTTTGCAACCCTTGAGCATGAACTTGTCGATGAGAACGTAAACCCCGCCAGCTTTCATGTCTGCTTCGGCAATGTTCCACCATCTTGACTTTGCCCTATCCCAACGGTTGCCGTTTTGCTCAAAATCATAGGTGAAGCATTTCGCGGAGTGCTTAACGTCTTTTGTAGTGCCGTCACTACTTCCAGAACTGGCGCGAGCATATCCCGCAAACTCGCTCAACTTGTGTTGAGGCAGAGCAGATAGTTTGGTCATGTGACCATCCCAATTCACCTTTTTGACCCACTTCGCCTTCGCTTTCGCGTCATTGAATTGAACGAGGAAAGGTTTTTTGCCTTGATTGATAATCAGAGGCAGCATACGACCCAAGATGCCCCGACGATGCCCAATGTCATTCTCAATGACCATCGTTGCGGAGGTGCAGTCAATACTACGGATTTCCTCTGTACGAACCTTCTCGCTACGGTAATTCTTATTGAAACCGTGCAAAGTGCCGTATTCCTCTTTACTCCCGTAGCTTTGCATTACTTGGTAACTATCATCGCCAATTTGCTTGCCATTCCAGAGTAATTTTTTCGCAAGGGTATTCCGAAATGAATACAGAGGACTCCCATAGTCAAATATGCTACCCATTAGACACTTGGCATCAAACAGGGTTGTGCAGTCATTGAAATCCTTGGTTACTATGTCAATGAGTTCCTTCTCAACCTTTTCCAAGTGGCGAACTATATTCTTACGGGTATGGTCTGTGTATTGAAGTTTTTCGCGTGATGCGGAAATCTCCAAGTCTCCAATCGGAACCTCCATAACGAGATTTTCCTTCAAGAGATTGCTAACCGTCTGGTCATGCTTGAGGTTGAGGGCATACTGGTCAATGGGATAACCGATGTTTCCCATGACAACGGTAGCTTCACTACTGTTGTAACGATTGTCGTTACCCGTCTGAATCCACCTCCAAGTGTCTCCAGAAAAAGAAACAGTTTGATTCTCGTAGCGGAACTTCTTTGCGTCTGCACCTTTTACCAATGGCTTAACGGGAAAATAACGGAAAAGGGTATGTGCTTTTTCCTCAAACTCTGTATGGTCATCATCACGCACTGGCACAACGATTTCAATACCGTTTTCTTCATCGGTACTCTCCTCGCCAATCTTGCTAATCTGACCAATCTGCGAGGGGTCAATGAAAGCGTTATAGATGCACTTCTTACCGTCGATGTAAGAGTTGATAACAAAATTATCACCATAAGCAAAAGCCGACTTGGAACCGAGTCCCAACTGACCAATCATCTCATTGCTTTGACGCTTGGTAGATTCACCGTAGAAAGCGTAAACTTCTTGGATTTCAAAGTCTGTAAGTGCCTTACCGAAATCCCGTACCTTGAACTCTGGCAGCAAACGGGTAGGTAAAGTCACAACGATGGGACGTTCTGATACGTCATTGTCAATGTGAGCATCTACGGCATTGCAAGCGTATTCCCGCACAACTGCCATAACCTTGTCGGAGTATAACTGATTCCGCAAGACGTTGAAGATGTGGGCAAGACCAGAAGCCTTGATGCCGAACTTTACAGTATTCTGAATGCCGTGTGATTGTAGTGAGCTTGGATTTTTGTCAATTTGTTTCATAGTAGGTTTTTCTGTTTAACTGAAACTCTATACTAATCCCATTCTGAAAACGAGTCAATGCTTTTTTTTGCGTAATCGCAGGTTTCTAATTTTTAGAAAATAAAAGACTACTCAAAGTAGCGTCTAGTCACATCTCTCTCTGATTCGGAAGGCTCTAATTCTTGTTGAGCCTTGCGAA
>VTLG01007554.1_pt1 | contig 48230 bp, 61 predicted proteins | sample 4694571 | NCBI WGS metagenome assembly VTLG01 (sample SAMN12604809, study PRJNA352737) | marine metagenome | biome: ENVO:00000447; feature: ENVO:00000209|ENVO:00000569|ENVO:01000036; material: ENVO:00002151; isolation source: viral sequences binned using virsorter ... | reverse complement strand
TAAATCGTTAGCTTTTAAGAATGCTTTTACAGATTGTAAAGTAATTTCAGCTTTTTGCTTATTGCTAGTTGGCTTTTCTTCCTTACGCTTGTTAGCACCGTTAGAAGCTTTTAATTCTCTTTTTTCTGGCTGTCCATCTTTATTGATTTTAAAACCGTACTTGGAATATAAAGTTTTTAAACTTGGAAATTGACCGTTTAAATTATTTTGAATATTAGTAATTTCAATTTCATGCGTATCAAAAAACTTTACTTTTTCTGAAGCTATATAAGTTAAGCCAGTAGCATCACCAAAACCCTCTGTTGTCATATGATGCCAAGCGTTAAAATCTTCAGCCTGTGTAAACTCATAAACTTGTCTATAAGCTGTAATATTATTCTTATGCTTTTCAGCCCAATACTTTCCAAAAGTATCTACAATTAAATCATTAAAAATATTATTACTGATGCGCTTAGCTTTTGTAAACTTACCGTTTTTATCTGTTGTTTGAGCTTCTAATGTAGCAAGCTGAGACAATAAATAACCGTAATATAACTGGACACTTTGAATGTCTTTATCAGTTTTTTGATCATGTTCTTCAATTTTAAAAGATACATTTTTAATAGTATCAATTAAGTTTGATGCCTCATCATTCCAATTAATAGATCCGTCTTGCATAACTTGCGAAAATCTTTCGACCTTAACATTCTTATTAAGTGTCTTTGATACTGTGGCTTTTTTTGTTTTGGTGTTAGTGTTAGTCATTTTTTTGTTTCCTTATTTTAAGGCCTATATTTGAATAGGGTATAGGCGTAGCCCTTATCTATTAATATAAACACTTTTTCAGATTATTCAAGTTTATCACTTAAATTAATTTCATTTAATGTGTTCTGCTCTGGGGCAGAACAAGTGCTGCTAGGCGGCATAAAAAGTGCAGCTTTGTGATATGGATACTGTACACAAGAGCATAGATCGTGCAATTGCTTACTGTGGGTATGGTTTTTGTAGGCATCTTTTGTGCTAACAGATTATTGATCAGTTCATATATACATCTAAGTTATTGATTTTATTGCTTATTTTAGCTGAAAAACATTTTTTTGTTGCATAAAATAGATTTACGCTAGTGTTTTCACTTTTTCTGCGTCAAAGCAAGGATCTATCACGCTAGAGGGGCAACAGCCACTGGGGGGTCAGTGGTTATTGTGTACACAGAGCTACACAGATCAGGTATTTTGGGTGTTAACCACATATGTTGCACATATACAACACAGTGCTAGGATACAACATACTTTTCATAAAAGGAGTCTTTTTTCATTTTAGGGGTTGACAAGCTGTATTTTTTATGTAAAACTTAGTATAACTAACTAACCACTTAAAGTGATCATTAAAATTGATTAAGAAAACTTTAATAAGACACATAAGTGTACATTATAGTGGTATTAGTAATTATTTTCCTATGTATGAAAGAAAAAGGTTGACTTTGCCTAAAAAATGTGTACAACTATATAACTATGAGTCTGTAATTGAGCAATATTATACGACTCTTGTAAAGAAACACTCAGCACGTAAGCTTAAAGAGATACATATACCTTTAAGTGACGTGTTTTATGTTCGTGAAGCTATATATAATAAGACAGGTGTACGATATACGCTAGATCATGTAGAGAGGGCCATGTATCTAGAAGGACATCTAGATGCTTCTGATGTATTAGACCCTCATGTACCACGAGGATACTGTAGTTATGATAACACCTGAGAAGCTAGATTCATGGAGAATCGTGCCTAGAGCATTAATCTTGTCATATATGGTGGTATTTTATCAGACTTGCAATTGGTTCATGCATCTACCTGATCCGAATAATGCACAAGCAGGTTTTGTTTCGGTTGTGGTAGGCGCAGGAGCAGCTTGGTTTGGGCTGTATGTCAATGGTGGAAGATCACGAGTTGAGGTTTCATCTAAAGTTGAGCAAAGGGAGAATATATGATGTGGGGAAGAGTTATGGCATTCTTTGCAAATAAAGGCGAAGGAACTAAATGGGATTTAGATTATGGTAAATTAATTATCATAGGTCTATGTATATATATTGCAATCGCTGTAAGTGGTTGTCATTCAATAGGGGCGTAAGGAAGATATAAATGATTATACCGTGTTCAGTATGTAAAAGTTATAAAGAGTGCGAAAAGCACAAAAGATGCTTGAAGGATTAGTAGTATGACTTATTTGTATCCTGTACCATGCCCACATTGTCCTACTAAAGATGAGTGTAGAGATAAAGGTATATGTTCTAAGGAGTAATTTATGGTAGAAAAAACTAAAAAGTATGTTCCTTATAGTGAAAGACCTATGTTTAATAAAATTAAAGATTTATATACTCGTAAAAGAATTATAAAAATTAAGAAACTTTTAAAGAGATATGAAAACTTTAAAGATAAAAATAATTCAAATGTTAGATTTAACACTTGGTTAAAAAATAATAATATTAAATGGACAGATAAAGATCAAAATACTTATAAATATGAAATGGATAGATAATGGCAGTAAATAAAGCAGGTAATTATACTAAACCTACAATGCGTAAGAATTTATTTAATAGAATTAAAGCTAGTGGCAAAGGTGGTAGACCTGGCCAGTGGTCTGCACGTAAAGCGCAGATGCTAGCTAAACAATATAAAGCTAAAGGTGGAGGCTACAAGTCTTAAAATGGGGCATTACACAAAAAGACTGACTAAAGTTGTTGGTGCTTTGAAGAAAGCTTCTAAGGCACACGCAGGACAAGCTAGAACACTTAAAACAATATTAAAAGATCAGAAGAGTTATCACGGTGGCAAAAAGAAAAGATCCCAAAGTAGGAACAGGAAAAAAGCCTAAAGGTTCAGGCAGAAGACTTTACACAGATGAGAACCCTAAAGATACGGTTAGTATCAAATTTGCAACAGTAGCAGATGCAAAAGCTACGATTGCAAAGGTAAAAAGAATAAAAAAACCTTACGCTAGGAAAATTCAGATCTTGACAGTGATGGAACAACGTGCTAAAGTAATGGGTAAGACTGAAGTGGTTCGTTTATGTAAACAAGCTAAACTCCAGTTGAAGAAGCAAAAGGAAAAGGAAAATGCTTAATGCCCTATTTAGTCAGCAACATTCCACACTTTAAGTGTTGGGTTAGGAGAGAGTATACGTGCAACCATGAAGATCATCATGGTGAGTTTTTACATGGTATGGCTATTGCAGTCAATACAATACCAGATAGATGTTTAAGTTTTCAAGTCGTATTTACAGGTTGTGAAAGTGACTTTGATGATTCCCCTAACGTACATGGGGGCGCAATGTGGGCAAGATTGCCTATTACTTCATTAGTAGCTGATGAGAGATTAGCTGAATGGCCTCAAAGAATGGAGACACATTTAGCACAGCCTTGGGATTGTTCTTCTCATCATCATTCAATTATTAAATTTGATAGAGCTAGTTCTAGTCCTTATTTATGTAAGATAGATGGCGAGTTCTATAAAGGTAAGTATTTATTTACGGTGGACTATACTGAAAACGATATTGCTGATGATCCTGCTCAACATAAACAGAGCCATGTTATACAGTTAACAGACGCTAATCAGTGGACAGGAAATATAGTAGCATTACCAAATAATAGAGTCAGGGCAACAAGTCCTGCTTTATGGGAGACAGGAGAAGGCGCACCTGACTTTAAACCTAGCCAATATATACACTCAGCAGAGATACATAACAGTTATCTTGATCCTGAAGTAACTTTTAATAATCTATATTCGGAGGACTAATATTATGCCAATGCACGGAATGAAAAAGAAAAAAGGCTACACTAAAGGTGGAGCAGCAATGAAAAAGAAAAAAGGATACTCAAAAGGTGGTGCAATGCCTATGGGTAAAGACCCTAAGACAGGTAAAATGATACCTAAATTTGCTATGGATGGCAAAGGTAAAATGAACAGAGGTGGTGCTATGATGAAGAAAAAAGGCATGGCCAACGGTGGTGCAATGATGAAAAAGAAGGGCATGGCTAGAGGTGGAGCTATGAGAGCCAAAAAGAAGTAATGGCACTAAAAAAACCACAACAGTCTTTAAAAGATTGGGGAAAGCAGAAATGGCGAACATCTTCAGGTAAACCTTCTAAAGGTAAGCGAAGATATTTGCCTGATGCTGCTTGGAAAGCATTAAGTGCGTCAGAAAAGGCGGCTACCAATAAAGCTAAAGCTAAAGGTAATAGAGCAGGCAAACAATTTGTAAAACAACCTAAAAAGATTGCAAAGAAAACGAGATCGTATCGATGAGCAAAAAAGGCACAATGAAAGGTCATACTATTAAAGGGGGTCATAAAAGACCAACTAAAAAAGGTGCAGGCATGACCAAGAAAGGTGTCGCTAAGTATCGTAGAGATAATCCAGGATCTAAATTAAAAACAGCAGTAACCAAAAAGAAGAATCTTACAAAATCAGAAAAAGCTAGGAGAAAGTCTTTTTGTGCTAGATCAGCAGGGCAGATGAAGAAGTTCCCTAAAGCAGCAAAAGATCCGAACAGTAGATTGCGACAAGCTAGGAGAAGATGGAGATGCTAGGTGGTATTACATCCTTACTAGGTTCACTAGGTGGACTCGCTACAAGTTACATAGATGGTAAAACGGCTGTGCAGAAAGCTGAAGCACAGATACGCATGAAAGAAGCAACAGGTGAGATTGATTGGGAGCTTGCTGCTATACGTGCTACACAAAGCAGTTGGAAAGATGAATGGCTAACAATTTTGTTCTCTCTCCCACTGATTCTATGTTTCTGTGGTGATTGGGGTCGACAGATCGTGACTGATGGGTTTATTGCATTGCAGAATATGCCAGATTGGTATCAGATAAGTTTAGGGGCGATTGTGGCCGCATCGTTTGGGATTCGATCTGTCAGCAAATTTTTTGGAATGAAAAATCGTAAATAGAACAGAAATACATATAATACCTTACAGACAAGATTATTTAGGGGAAAGAAGATTTCCTGTTGCAAGATGCAAACATAAAAATATTATTATAAGAAAAAGACAAGAGAGACATCATCAATGGCTACAACAAAGAAAAAGACGACTTCTAAGAAGAAAATGAACAATTGTGGGCCTAGCAAAGGTGGAATTGCTATTGTTGTTACAATGGCTAAAAAACCAACTAGAATAAAGACAAAAAAGAAAAGGACATAATATGGCATTTAAGTTAAGTAATAGAAGTTTAGAGAAGTTAGAGGGTGTAAATGAGTCTTTACAAGATATTGTTAAGTCGGCAATTTTACTCAGCAAGGTCGATTTTGGCGTGATTTGTGGCTTGCGTACGAAAAGTGAGCAAGCAGAATTAGTCAAAAAAGGCGCATCAAAAACCATGAATAGTCGCCATTTGCCACAAGAGAGCACAGGCACAAGTCATGCCGTTGACCTCATGGCCTTTGTTGGTTCGAGGGCATCATGGGAGTTGAATCTTTACGATGATATTGCTGATGCAATGAAAGAAGCAGCAATTAAAGAGGGTAAAAGTATTAGATGGGGAGCAGCTTGGCATAAACCTTTAAATGAGTGGGATGGTAGTGCTGAAGATTTAATGAATCAGTATATTGACATAAGACGTTCTGAAGGCAGACGGCCGTTCATAGATGGCCCGCATTTTGAGTTAGTCTAATGGGATTGTGGATACCAATAATACTCATGTGTTCTGCACCATACGCAACAAGCTGTATCGTCATAACAGGTAATGAGTTAGTTAATACAAAAGAACAGTGTTTTGAAGAGTCTATAGCTAAAGCAAAAACAGCAATGGAAAGTCCTACTGTATTTCAAGCAAAGCCAATGTGTCAAGTTATACCTAGTAAAGTTTTACCTGAAAAAGGAAAAAACATATAGTGACTACATTTAGATACATAAATGCTAAATCAGACTTAACAACAACAAATGCTACTACAGTTTATACTGTGCCTAGTAAATATATAGCTATTGTAAAATCAATTATTATATCAGAGGATAGTGGTAATGCAGACACAATCACTGTTACATTAACAGATAGCTCTAGTAATGTATTTAGTTTGTATAAAACAAAATCTATTAGTGCAAATGGTACAGCAGAATTATTAACTAGAGATTTAAATCTTTCATCAGGAGAGATTATTAAATGTACGGCAGCAACTGGTGGACGTTTACACGTTGTTATGTCTATAGATGAATACTACACAGGCTTAAATTAAAAGAGGGAGAATAATATGGCATTTTTTATACCAGTTTTTTATGTTATAGGAGGCATGATAATACGAGCTGCAGCTAAAAAGACAGCAGAAAAATTAGCGCAAGCAGGTGCAAAGAAATTAACTAAAGATGCAGTAAATGCTTTAGTTAAGGATGGCGCAAAGATTACAAAAGCTACAACTAAAAATGTTGATAAAGTTATTAGCACTGCAAAAAGCATGAAAAAGGGATTTAAATTTGCAAGAAATCAAGGTGGGAAGCCTATGGGTTTTGCAACAAGAGCTAAACCACCTGAAGTAAAAATTTCATCTGTTGATCTTAAACCTTTACAAACATCTATAGGGCAAGGCCCAAAAAGACTAGGTGATGATTTTAAATTTGCAGAAGTTATTCCACCTAAAGGTGGTAAATCTCCTAAATTAAAAGGCCCAAAAATTAGAAAAACAGATGCTGACGATGCTGTATTAGGCGATTTAACAACTGTTAGAACACCAGGTGGATTAACTACTTCTCCAAGTTCTCCAAGAATAGGAACTTCTCCAAAAATAGATTATTCTAATTTAGATAGAGCAATAAGAAAATTAGGTGACATTGTTAAACTTGAAACATATGAGTTGCAACTTGGTGATGTTTTACCTGTATTAAAAGATATTAAAAAGGATTTAGACCTAAGTATAGGGTCAGATGCAGAAGCAGGAGAACCACCTGATTTAGATACAACACCAGATGCATCATTGCAAAGAGATGATGAAACATTTGATGCGATGGGAGAAGAAACAGAAGTAATGGAATCTGAACCTAGTTTTGATTCTTTTGGTGAGGCATTTAGTTACTATAGAAGACAAAAGAGAGTGCCTACATTTATGTATAAAGGTAATCTATATACAACAAGATTTAAAGAAGAGACAGTACCACAACACAAAAAACTGTTTAATGTAACAGGATCATACGCAGAGGATTATCAATCTAGAACAGGAGTATAATCCCCAATGGCTAATTTTTATGTACCTAAAGGTGAAGAAGATTTTTTATCACCTTTTGGCCCTACAATGGGCTATAAAAAATTATCAAAAGAGTTTGTAGACACTCTTAATACAAAAATGAATGATCAATTAGAAGATTTTTCTGATAATCTTGTAGGTAAAGTTTCTCAAGAGTTATTGTTTACAGAAGAGATTAATGCACTATTTTTAAAAGAAGTATCAACTTTTATAGGTAAATACCAAAACTTTAGTGAACAAGTAAATACTTTTGGTAGAAAAAGATTAGATGGTGAAAAATATAATTATGGTGTTCAGATTGTTAATGGTTGGTTTGTAAGACAATTTGAAAATGAATATAATCCTGTGCATATACATACAGGTTGTCGTTTGTCTTGTGTAGGTTATTTAAGTTTGCCTGAAGGTATAGAAGACGAATGGGAAGAAGACTATAAAGACCATCATCCTAGTAATGGGCATATACAATTTTTAAGTGGAACATCTTCAGGATATACATCAACTAACTTTATGGTTAAACCTCAAGTAGGAGACTTTTATGTTTTTCCTAATCAGTTGTTTCATTGTGTATATCCATTTAAGACTAAAGGAGAAAGAAGATCATTTAGTGTAAATATGAATTTTGTAGAAGTGCCAAAGGATAAAAAAGATGCAAAAAAATAGTGAAGATAATAAAATAGAGAATACATCTCCAATAATTAATTTTGAAGATAAAGATTATAACTTAGCAGATCTAAGTCCTACTTCTAAATATCTTACTTCTCAGATAGCTGATTTACAAGCAAAAGAGACTAAGTTAAAGTTTGAGTTAGATCAAGTCTTGGTAGCTAAACAAGTTATGTTAGAAAAATTTAAAGAGAGTTTGAAAGATGAAAAGCTTAACTGAAAAGCAACAAAAGTTTCTTAATGTGTTATTTGAAGAGGCTAATGGTAAAGTTGTGTTAGCTAAACAATTAGCTGGCTATTCAGATAATACAACAACAACAGAAGTTGTACGAGGACTTAAAGATGAGATTGCTGAAGCTACAAAAGAATACCTAGCTCGTGTTGCTCCTAGAGCAGCATTTGCTATGGGTAATGCTTTAGATAATCCAACTGAATTAGGCATTAGAGATAAGATGACAGCCGCTAAAGATCTATTAGATAGAACTGGACATAATAAAACAGATAAGATGGAAGTAACATCTCCTAGTGGTTTGTTTATTTTACCACCTAAAAATGAAGAACACGATGAGAAATTATCGTAAAGAGTATGCAACATATCATGCATCTCCTATTCAGAAAAAAAGGAGAGCATCTAGAAATGCTGCACGAAATAGTTTAAAGAAAAGAGGTCTTGTTAGAAAGGGAGATGGCAAGGACGTAGATCATATAAATATGAATCCGTTGAACAATTCAACAAAAAACATACGTATTACTTCATCTTCCTTCAATAAAAAAAGACAACCACCAACAAAAAGAAAAAGAATATGAATCTTCAAGCTGAAAGCATAGGTTTCTGGACTTTACCTGAACCAGAAAAAATAGAAGACACAAGTCAGTGGTTGCCTATTCCTAGAATATCTAGAACAATACCGTTTGGGTATGAGGTAGATAAAGAGGATAACGATGTGCTTATACCAGTTGCTAATGAATTAGAATTATTAGAACAAGCTAAAATACACTTACGTCAGTATAGTTATAGAGAAGTAGCAAATTGGTTAAGTCACGAGTCAAAAAGATACATATCTCATGTGGGATTACGTAAAAGGATAAAGGATGAGCAGATCCGTAAGAAGTCAGCTTCAATTAAACGTCAGTGGGCCGAAAGGTACAAAAAGGCAATCCAAGCGGCAGAAAAAATTGAAAAAGGAAGACTTGGAGCTAGAGAAACAACAGACAGTAATACAACCCTCTAGCACTTCTATTGACCCTTATCAAGGTAGAAAAGTAATATTTAAACCTAATGAAGGGCCACAAACAAATTTTTTAGCTTCATCTGAACGTGAAGTTTTATATGGTGGCTCAGCAGGTGGTGGAAAATCGTATGCCATGCTTGCAGATCCTTTAAGATACATAGCACATCCTCAGTTTTCAGGATTGTTAGTACGTCACACAACAGAAGAATTACGTGAATTAGTTTGGAAGTCACAGGAGTTATATCCTAAAGTAATTCCTGACATCAAATGGTCTGAACGTAAAATGCAGTGGGTAGCTCCTTCAGGGGGTCGATTATGGTTTTCATACCTAGATAGAGAAGAAGATGTATTACGCTATCAAGGTTTGGCATTTACATGGATTGGATTTGATGAACTTACACAATGGCCTACGCCTTTTGCATGGAATTATTTACGTTCTCGTTTACGTACTGCTAGTGACGATCTTCCTATTTATATGAGGGCAACTACAAATCCAGGTGGTGCAGGTCATCAATGGGTTAAGAAGATGTTTATAGATCCCTCGCCTTATAATCAAGCATTTTGGGCAACAGATATAGAAACAGGAAAAACACTAGAGTATCCTAAAGGACACAGCAGAGAAGGTAATCCTTTATTTAAACGTAAGTTTATACCTGCTAAATTATTTGACAATCCTTATTTAGCTGAATCAGGTGAATATGAAACAATGCTGTTATCATTACCTGATCATCAAAGAAAACAGTTATTAGAAGGAGATTGGGATGTTGCTGAAGGATCAGCTTTTCCAGAATTTAATAGAGAGATTCACGTTGTTAAGCCTTTCGATATCCCAAATAGTTGGAAGAAATTCAGGGCTTGTGACTATGGGTATGGAAGCTATACTGGTGTACTTTGGTTTGCTGTTGCTCCTGACGAACAATTAGTAGTTTATAGAGAGCTATATGTAAAAAAAGTTTTAGCTACAGATTTAGCTGACTTAATATTAGAGGCTGAAAAAGAAGATGGTAATATTGTTTACGGTGTTTTGGATTCTAGCCTTTGGCATAAGCGTGGGGATACTGGCCCATCTTTGGCTGAACAAATGATTATAAAAGGTTGCAGATGGCGACCATCAGATAGAAGTAAAGGTAGTAGAGTATCAGGTAAAAATGAAATACATAGAAGATTACAAGTAGATGAGTTTACAGAAAAACCTCGTTTAGTATTCTTTAATAATTGTACAAATACTATTTCTCAATTGCCTTCAATACCACTGGATAAAAAGAATCCAGAAGATGTAGATACAAACGCAGAAGATCACTTATATGATGCTTTACGTTATGGCATTATGACTAGACCTAGAAGTAACTTGTTTGACTATAATCCCTTAACATCAAACTCAGGTTTTCAAGTTGCAGATGAAACATTTGGATATTAAACTATGGCAGAAAATACAGACGTACCCTTTGATACAGATAATATATCTTCTTTAAAAGAGGACACTGAAGAACAATCAAAAGACTTTGAAGAGAATAGTATTATCTCATTCATTATGAGTAAGTTTAATCGTGCTGAAGATGCACGAAGAAATGATGAAACACGATGGTTACGTGCCTATAGAAACTATAGAGGTTTATATAGTTCTGAAGTACAGTTTACTGAATCTGAAAAGTCTAGAGTATTTGTTAAAGTAACTAAAACTAAAACATTAGCAGCCTATGGACAGATTATAGAAGTATTATTTGGTAGTTCTAAGTTTCCATTAAGTGTAGATCCAACTAAATTACCTGAAGGTGTAGCTGAATCTGTACACATAAATTTAGATCCGAATGCAGAAAAAGGTATTAATGAATTAAAAGAAGCATTTGAAGAAGTACCTAATGAACCATTTGTTTTGACGCCAGATACAGAACTAAAAGCAGGTGAGACTTTAACTAAATTAGAAGAACGATTAGGCCCATTAAAAAAGAAATTAGATCCTGTTTCAGAGAAAGTAATTGAAGGTACAGGCTCAACACAAACAAGTGTAACTTTTCATCCAGCTACAATAGCAGCTAAAAAGATGGAAAAGAAAATACATGATCAATTAGAAGAGTCAGGTGCAAATAAACAATTAAGATCTTTAGCATTTGAGATGGCTTTATTTGGTACAGGCATTATGAAAGGGCCATTTGCTGTAGATAAAGAGTATCCTAACTGGAATGATAAGGGTGAATATGATCCAGTAATTAAAACTGTACCGTCAACATCTCATGTTTCTATTTGGAATTTTTATCCTGATCCTGATGCATATAATATGGATGAAGTTGAGTTCGTTATTGAAAGACATAAAATGTCAAGAACACAATTACGAGCATTAAAAGACAGACCTTATTTTAGTGATGAGTCTATTGAAAAAGCTATTGATAGAGGAGAGACATATACTCGTAAGTATTGGGAAGAGGATATGGAAGATGGTGGATACAACTATGCTCCTTATCGTTACGAGTTATTAGAGTTTTGGGGATACGTAGATAGAGATATATTAGAAGATAATGGTATTGATATACCACCTGAATTACAAGACTTAGATCAAATTAATATTAATGCATGGGTTTGTAATGATGTAGTGTTACGACTTGTAATGAATCCATTTAAACCTATTCGTATTCCATACTATGCTGTACCTTATGAAATTAATCCATATTCGTTCTTTGGTATTGGTATAGCTGAAAACATGGATGATACGCAAACTCTAATGAATGGATTTATGCGTATGGCTATTGATAATGCTGCTTTATCTGGCAACTTAATTATAGAAGTAGATGAAACTAATTTAGTGCCAGGTCAAGATTTATCAGTCTATCCAGGTAAAGTATTTAGAAGACAAGGTGGCGCACCTGGTCAAGCTATCTTTGGTACAAAGTTTCCTAATGTAGCAGCTGAAAATATGCAGTTGTTTGATAAAGCTAGAGTGTTAGCAGACGAGAGTTCTGGCTTTCCTTCTTTTGCACATGGTCAAACAGGTATACAAGGTGTAGGACGTACAGCATCAGGTATTAGTATGCTTATGTCAGCAGCTAATGGATCAATTAGAAGTGTTGTTAAAAACGTAGATGATTATTTGATTGGGCCAATAGGCAGAGCATTTTTTAGTTTTAATATGCAGTTTGATTATGATGAAAACATAAAAGGCGACTTAGATGTTAAGGCTCAAGGTACAGAGAGTCTCATGGCTAATGAGGTACGTAGCCAAAGATTAATGCAATTCTTACAAGTTGCAAGTAATCCTGTATTAGCACCTTTTGCTAAGATGGATTATATTATTCGTGAGATTGCAAAAGCAATGGATTTAGATCCAGATAAAATTACAAACAACTTACAAGATGCTGCTATTCAAGCTGATATTCTTAAAAAGTTTCAACCACCACCAACACCACAAGGACAAGCTCCACAAGCAGGTGGCCCACAAGATACAACAGGCGCAGGAGGTGGAAACATAGGAACTGGTACAGCACCTACACCAGGTGAACAAGGATTTACAGGAAATGAAAATGCAGCAGAATCAGCAAGACAACGTGCAAGAGAAGAAACATAATATAGGTAGACTTAAAGGTTTTGTTAATAACAAAAATATGTATGATTGTTTTATATTAGAATTAGAAGATCAGATTAATACATATCAAAACTCTTTACTACAAGCATCAGATTTAGTGACTGTGCATAGAATGCAAGGATCTATATTTGCTTTAAAAAAATTAAAATTACTTAGAGATAAAGTTAATGGCTAATTTATTCAATCAGACAGAAGATGCATTTAGGCCTTTTGATATAACAACAGGTCAAAGAAAATCTATAGATGATCCTAGTGTAATTGAAATGCCACCTACAATGATTGGCACAGGCGCAACTGTTGGGCCAGATGTATATTTTCCAGAAGATCTTAATAATACAATTAAGAAAACTATGGAAAATGCTCAATTAGGTACTGAACTATTTCCTATGAAATTGCCACCGTCTAATGTGGATACATTTGTAAATAAAAATATAGAACAAATAGGAACTTTACAACCTGATAGTCAAAGAATATGGAATCAACCAGAATTAATTCCTAAAGTATTCAGAACTGTTCTTGCCTTAGAGCATTTAATTCGTAAAGATTTAGGTAAAGGTGATTTTAAATTTGACAGTAATTTTAATGAATTAGAATATGGAACAGCCGTTAGTGGATTTATAGCGAATGCATTATCTGGAAAAGGTATTAAAGCTTATGCAAATGAAAAAGAAAAAATAGATCCAAGAAAAATTTGGTGGTGTGCTTCTTATATACATCATATATTAGAACAGTCAGCATTACCTACTGTAAGTAGAAAAAAGATAGCTAGTAGAGATAGACAAACTCTATCAGGTAGAGCTGCTCCTGCAAGAGCAGATCAATATAAATATCACGGTGAGGCAGTAGAGGGTGGTCTTAAAAATGCTAGAAGTGGCGATTTAATTATTTTAGATTATGAGGGAGATGGAAGAGGAGATCATGTTGCTTTTTATGTAGGGGATGAAATATCATTTGATAGTAAAACTACTCCACGAAAGGGATTTATTTCTATATTGGGTGGTAATCAAGATGGAAAGGAAGTATCTATAATACAAATTCCTATTAGTGATGTTTTAACTGTTCGTAGGATTACACCTGAAACTATACAAACAACAACAGAACTTTTTCTTGAAAATAATCCAGGCATGGTTTCTCCAATGGCCTTATTAACAAAAGAACAAAGTCCTACAGATTTACAAAATTTACAAAAACAAATTAATGAAGCTTTGAAACAATCAGGTGGACAATTCACAAAAGAAATAAATGAGTTAGTTAAACAGCGTACAAAATTAAAACAAAATTTAAATAAAGGTGGTACACCCATGAATAGAAATAACTATAGAGTTGAACTAGTAAGTGATCTAGAAGATGCACCTAAATTTAATAAAGGTGGATTATATCAAGAAGGTGGTATGCAAGATGACGGTATGAATCGTGATCCTGTAAGTGGAAACGAAATACCACCAGGTTCACTAGCTAAAGAAGTACGAGATGATATACCTGCACAATTAAGTGAGGGTGAGTATGTTGTACCAGCAGATGTTGTTCAATACTATGGATTAAAGTTTTTTGAAGATTTACGTGATAAAGCTAAAATGGCATTAGCTAGAATGGAACGAGATGGACGTATAGGTGGTGAGCCTGTTAATACTGAACCTCAAATGGATACAGGTGACTTTCCATTCTCAGTTGATGAATTACAAACTTTTAATGAAGGGGGTACACCTCGTGGATATCAACCAGGTGGGGGTGTTACATTTGTAAGTACACCTGCGACAACAATGCAACCTAATCCATTAACTTATGTTTCTCCTGTTATGGCTACTCCACAGATGAATCAAACAAGTAATTTTGGAACAGGTGTAAGTGGTGGTGTATACACATCAGGTGTTACAATGCCTGTAGGCATGACAATGCCATCAGTATCTTCTTCAATTAAAACTGAAAGATATATTAATGATCAGTGTAGTGAGCTTACTTTATTAGAGGGTCAAGGTGCGCCAGCAGGTTATGTATTAGCATCAAGTCCAAAAGGTATAGAGTACAGTAAAGCTTGTTTTCCTGAAAGGTATCCAGATGATCAACAAGATACATCAGCAGAAGATGATACACAAACTACAGCAGAGCCAGATGGTACTCAAGTAACACAGGCACAGCAAGATGATAATGAGAATAAAAGGCAAGGAAATGATGTATCTTATGCTAATGCATCCTCTGATGTCTTTTTTGAAGATCCAAAAACAAAAGAGAACTTTGTTGCAAAAGTAGGTGGTAGAGATGGTTATGCAGGAGATCAATCAGGGCCAGCTAAAAATTGGACATACGATGATTATTCAGCGTATTTAAGACAGTTAGAAAGTGGTGTGGATAATATTTATGGCTCTATACCAATTGTGAGTGACTTAGTTAAAAAAAGACACAAAGAAGTTTTAAAGTCAGCTAAAGAAAGACTAACGTCTGGTTTAAATTCAAATGGTAAAACATTAAGTGTTAATGAAAGAATAGTATTAGAAAATGTATTATTACATGAAGAAATAGGTGGTATATTTTCTTTGTTTAATAAATCTAAAGATGAAGAAATAGGTAATATTAATGATTTACTAGAATTAGATAAAGAAATGCAAACAGCTGATGGTGTAACTTATACAATAAAATATGTAGGAATAGGTAAAGAATACAATGGTGTAAAAGCAGATAGGTACGGCTATGTACGAATTATTGATGGTAAAGTTGTTGATAGTAGTAAGTTAACTAGTGTATTAGCTGATGCATCTTTTAGAAGTGTATATCAAGATGGAGCTAAATACGATAGTAATGCATATAGAGATTTTCTAGCTACAGGCACTTCAACTGTAACAGATTTAGCAGGCAATCAGCATATGGCAAGAATTAGAGGTGACTATTATTCAGTAGGTGGCATTTTAACACCCATAAAAGATATAATGGAAGAGATAGGCGATCCTGAACTAGCAATGAAATTAGCTAATAATCCATCATTACTATTAGGATATCTACCTCCAGCGTTAAGAAGTGACGGTAAAGTTCCAGAGGAACAAGAGCCAGGATATCAGAAACCTGATTTTGGAATTAAACCAGGCATAGATCAAGGTGGTTTTATAAGACCAGATCCAACAGATCCTTTTGCTGGTTCGTTTACAATAGACTTATTTGATGATAATTATGAAACAGCGTCAGGTGTTGCTACTGCCACTTATGGTTCAGATACATCAACAGAAACATCAGATGTTGGACCAGGTTTTACTACTGGTGATACCTCGCCTCAAGTAGCAGGTGACGTAACATCAATTAGTCCAACATTAGCTTCATCAGTTAATCAGACTAATGATTTATTTGAAAGTGTTGGAGAAGGTATAACAACTACAGGTTCTGGAGCAGATGTTACTTCAGATGATTATGAAACAGCGTCAGGTGTTGCTACTGCCACTTATGGTTCAGATAAACCAAAAGCTGATGAATCATCTGGTGCGTTTAAAGATGACGAGCCAGGTTATGAAAAAGATGACGAGCCAGGTTATGAAAAAGCTTCAGGTGCTTCTACTGCTACTTATGGTTCATCAAAATCTTCTGACGATGATGATGATGATAAATATGGTGGAACAAAAATTACAACACCAGGATCTTATGGTGGATATTCAGGCGTACCAGGTGGTAGAGCTACAGGTGGTGCGATTATGAAAAGAAATAAAAAACAAACAATCCAAATGGAAAAAGTAAAAATATAACACCTTATAGCTACCCAACAGATTGGCCCTATTAAAAGGAGATAAATATGCCAGAATTAGAAAATGTAGAGCAACCTAAAGTTGCAGGATATATGCAAAGAAAGCATATAAATAAAAATCAAAAAAGAATAGAACAAGAGGAGAAAGAGTTAGCTGAACTTATGTCTAAGAATAAAGACAAAGCAGAAGTTAAAGAAGAATCAAAAGAAGAGACTGAAGTTCAAGAAGAAGAGCCTACAACAAAAGAAGAGCAAACTTTTAAGAAAAGATATGGTGATTTACGTAGGCACTTATCTCAAAAAGAAAAAGAATGGTCAGATAGAATTACAAATTTAGAAACTCAATTAGAGTCAGCTACAAAGAATAAATTAGTTTTACCTAAGTCTGATGCTGAAATAGAAGCTTGGGCAAAAAAGTATCCTGACGTAGCTAGTATCGTTGAAACAATTGCATCTAAGAAAGCTAAAGAAAATGCTACTGAATTAGATCAAAGAATGCAAGAGTTAGAAAAAGTTAGAGAAGATGCAGAGTTAAAGAAAGCTGAAGCTGAATTACTTAAATATCATCCTGACTTTAACGAAATTAGAGAACAAGACGAATTTCACGAATGGGCAGAAGAACAACCTAAATGGGTTCAAGATGCTTTATATGAAAATTATACAGACGCAAAAGCAGCATCTAGAGTGATTGATTTGTATAAAACAGATATGAATAAATCTAAATCTAAAAACACAGCAGCTTTTGCAGTGTCAACGAAAAAAGGAAGGACGACTCCACAAGCCGATGAAACTTCATCCTACCTTAGAGAGTCTCAAGTAAACAAGATGACAGACAGAGAGTATTCTCAAGCAGCTCCACAAATCATGGAAGCTATAAAATCTGGTAAGTTTGTTTACGATGTATCAGGGGGCGCACGTTAATTAACTATTGACTTTATGCGTCTTTTGAATATAACTATAACATATCAAACACATAATAAGTTAGACTACCCAACTACTATAGACCCACACTGTGTCACTCTATAAAATTGGCCCTCTCTTATCGGTTTGCTTTTATTTAGCCTATGAAGGAGGATTAATCATGGCTTTTTCTACAGCTGCAGGTTATGGGAACTTACCTAATGGTAATTTCAGTCCTATAATCTACTCCAAACAGGTACAGCTTGCATTCCGTAAGTCGACTGTTATTGGAGATGTAACTAACTCCGATTATTTCGGAGAGATTGCGAATCAGGGGGATACGGTTAAGATTATTAAAGAACCAGAAATCTCTGTTAGCGCATATGCTAGAGGCACACAAGTCTCTGCACAAGATCTAGATGATGAGGACTTTACTCTTGTCGTTGATAAAGCTAATTACTATGCTTTTAAAATGGACGACATAGAGGAAGCACATTCTCACGTTAACTTTATGCAGTTAGCAACAGATCGTGCGGCTCATCGTTTAGCTGATCAGTATGACCAAGAAGTGCTTATGTACATGACTGGTAATACACAAAATGCATTACATAGTAATGTGATTTCTGGAACTGCAAATACAGATTCAGGAACTGTTGCTGTATCAGCAGCAGGAACAGACGGTATCTTAACAGATATGGAATTAGACGCTAGTGACTTTAACAGTGGATCTAGTGGTAATGCCATTGTGTTAGTACCTCGTGCAGGTGGAGCAACTACGCATAATACAACAACTGCGACAACCAACCCACTTACATTAATTGCACGTATGTCTCGTAAGTTAGATCAACAAAATGTTGACACTAACAATCGTTGGTTGATAGTAGATCCAGTATTTATGGAAATTTTAAAGGACGAAGATTCTCGACTTTTAAATGCTGATTTTGGTGGGTCAGGTCTACAAAATGGACTTATCTCTGATAACCTACATGGTTTTAGAGTTTATTCGTCTAACAATCTACCAGTTAAAGGAGATGGGCCAACAGGTACAACCTCAACAGGAAGTACACACTTTGGTTACATTTTAGCAGGACACTCTTCTGCTGTTGCTACAGCCGAACAGTTAAATAAAACTGAAACATATCGTGATCCTGACTCATTCGCAGATATCGTGCGAGGTATGCATTTATATGGCAGAAAGATCCTTAGACCTGAAGCTCTTGTAAATGCTATCTACGTATCTGGTATATAATATAGGAGGAATTGAATATGGCTTTAGGTGATAATACAACTTCTCCTGCGAGAGGAATGTCTGGAAGAGGAAGACAACCTTATTTTATTCAGCACGAGCTTAATTTTGCAACTGCTGTTACAGATAAGGGTACTGCTCTTGCGGCAAATGACGTTATTCCAGGTTTAACTATTCCTGCGAACACTGTCATACTTCATGCAGGTTTTGAGGTAACAGAAGCACACGCTGGTACTTCTACTGATGTGGAGCTTGACTTTGGTATCACAGGTGGAGACCTAGACAACTTTGTTGACGGTTTTGACTTTGATGCAGCTTCTGTAGGTGCTTATGCTCCTACTCCTGCAGCTTATGCTCCAGTTATTGTTGGGGGTACTTCAGATACTATTGACATTGAAATTCAAGCAATGACAGGCACAACTACTGGTGGTAAAATCAGAATGTTTGCTGTATGCATGGATATTGATGACGAAGGGTCAAAAGCAGCTGATGAGGTTGATAGAAATCAACTTTCATAGTTGTTTATATGAACACAAAGGGGGCGAGGAAACTTGCCCTCTTTCTAGCATATAAGAGGAAATAAAATGGGTGTTACAACTGCAATGTGTACTTCTTTTAAGAGTGAACTCTTAGGTGGAACACACGATTTAGATACAAATACAATTAAACTTGCCTTGATTAAATCAGGCGAGTCAGGAACATATGGTGCAGCTACAACTAATTATTCAGATGTAACAGGTAACTCAGATGAGGCATCTGGTACAAACTATTCGACAGGTGGTAACACATTAGGTAGCGCAGCCATTAGTACAGATGGTACTACAGCAATATTAGATTTTGCTGACACAACTTTTTCAAATGCGACTGTTTCAGCATCAGGCGCAATTATTTATAACTCAAGTCAAAGCAATAAAGCTATAGCTGTTATTAGTTTTGGTGGAACTGTAGCATCTACAGCAGGTGATTTTACTGTGTCATTTCCTGCGGCTGATGCAAGTAATGCTATTATAAGAATAGCTTAATATGTCTACCTTTGGTGCAAATGACGCACTGTATGGTACAGGTACGTATGGTACAGCACGATATGGTAGGGTAACACCAGTAATATCCATATCAGGTGTCGTAGGCACAGGTGCGATTGGAACTGTTGAAGTAAAGCTTGATACTACTTTAACAGGTGTAAGTGCCACAGGTATAGTAAATGATGTAGAAGAACAACCAACAGAAAACTTAGAAAGTGTTTCAGCTACAGGTTCAGTAGGAACTGTTACACCCTCTGCAAATAGTTCGCTAACTCTTACAGGTGTTGAAGGTACTTCTGCTATTGGTACAGTTGAAGCACAAATAAATACATCAATTAGTGGGTTTGGCGCAACAGGAAGTGTAGGAACAATTACAGCAACAGCATCAGCAGCTGTGATGGGGGCATATAATCCTAATATAACATCACTGTTATTTTCTAAGGTAGCAATTTTAACAGCTTCACAAACATCGGCAGATACTAGAATAGCTGAAGTAGTAGGAGCATCTCTTGCTCAACAAAATTTAGCATCTTCTAGAGTGATTGCACAAGTATTAGATGCAACTGGATCAAGTGGTACAACAAATGAAACATTAGCTTTTACTGGTGGATCACAAGTTTCAGGCAGTATTCAAGGTGCAGTAGGATTAGGACGAGCAGGAACATTAACAACAAGTGCTACAGTCTTTGATTTTGAGGCAGTAAAAGAATTATATAGTAGAAGAAGAACAATATTTATAGCGAGGGCTGCTTAAATGTCTACATCAGCAGAAAGAACAGCTTTAGTGGCTAGTGAGAATAGAGTAGTTTATATAGAGAGACAACCAACTTCTTCTGAACGTACAGCATATGCAAGTGAGGAATAACAATGAGTTTTAGATGGCCTAGTAAAGATCCAGATGAGACATTAGATTATAGTGTAGATTGGTCAAGATTTTTAGCATCAGCTACAATTGCTTCAGTTACATGGGCAGTTAAATCCTCAAGTTACACAACACAAACAACTTTAGGTGCAGGTCAAACTTTAACGACTGCATCAAGTAGTGCTGTAACTGATTCAATTCAAAATGTATCACAAACAAATACACCCACTGGTGCAGCTACTGTAGCTACTATTAACATAGCAGGTGGAACAAACAATGAAGAATATACATTTTTTTGTACAATGACAGACTCTACAGGTAGCACAGCGCAAAGAAGTATTAAATTAAAAGTTAGGGAGAAGTAATGGCTTACGATTTTTTAGGTTTAACAAATGATGTTAATAGAAGATTAAATGAAGTTGAACTAACGTCTTCTAACTTTGCTACAGCCACAGGTGCATATGCTTCAATTAAAGATAGTATTAATTCTTCTATTCGTTATTGTAATCAGCATGAACAACAGTGGCCTTTTAATCATGTAGAGCAAGAAGATACACTAACAGCAGGTGAGGTAAGATATGCCTATCCTACAGATGCTAAGACAATAGACTTTAATAGCTTTCGTATAAAAAGAAATAATACATTAGGTAATGACACTAAAAAACTAACTCTAATTGCGTATGAAGAATATTTAAATAAGTTTTTAGACTACGAATATAACACTTCAGATACAGGAATTAGAGGTGTACCTACAAATGTATTTCGTGCGCCAAATCAAGAATATGGCGTAGTTCCCCCTCCAAACAAAGCATATGAAATAGTATATGAATATTACAGACTTCCTGTAGACTTAGTCAATGCTACAGATGTTCCTGCATTGCCTGAACAATTTAGACACGTTCTTGTAGATGGTGCAATGTATTATGCTTATTTGTTTAGAGGTAATACACAAGATGCTCAAATACTTCAAGGTAAATTTCAAGAAGGTATTAAGAATATGAGAAGCTTGTATATTAATAGATATAATTATTTACGTTCTACAATGTTATCACAAAATGAGACTTATACACCTGTTTTAAGGGTAAACTAAAATGGCTACATCTTGGAGTACATACCCTATTGAGTTTAAGGGTGGGCTGATTACAAATATGAGTCCATTACAACAAGGCATTAATGCTCCTGGTTCAGCTAGAATATTAAAAAACTTTGAGCCTTCTATAGAGGGTGGTTATAGAAGAATATTAGGTTTTACTAAGTTTGATTCTAACATTGTACCTCCATATGGTAATCCTGTTGTACATGGTGCATCTCAAACAGGAACAACATTAATTATAGCTGCTATTCATAAAACACCTGAAGCAGGTGATACATTTACAGTAGCAGGTATATCAGGAACATATACAATAGCATCTGGTGGTGTATCTTTTGATGATACAAATAACAGAGCCACACTTACATTAACAGGTGCATTAGCTTCAAGTCCTGCCAATGGTGCGTTAGTAACTTTTGCTACCACAACAACAAGTCACCTTATTAATGGTGTAACTAGTTGGGAAGATAAAGCGATTGTATCACGTAACAATGATCTGTTTAAAACTACAGGATCAGGTTATACTAAAATAAATAAGCCTACTTATGGTACAGTTTTAGTTAATGGTGGAAGTCAAAGTGGTGGCACACTAGCAGTAGATGGTTTAACTTCTGCTCCTCAAGCAGGAGATGTATTTACGATAGCAGGTGTAGATAAAGTATACACAGTTACAGCAGATGCAACAGTTAGTTCTGGTGGATCTACATTAAACATAAATCCTAACTTAGCTAGTTCACCTTCAGACGATGCAGCTATTACGTTTATAAGCACAGCTAGAGAAGGCACAACTAAAATAAGATTTGCATCTTATAATTTTAGTGGTACATTAAAATTAGCTATAGTAGATGGTGCTAATCAACCAGCTCTTTATGATGATAATACATTTACAGTTTTAAATGATGCACCTACAGATGTTCTTGGAGCTAAATACGTAGTTAATTTTAAAAATCAACTTATATTTGCAAAAGGAAGTACAATTACTTTTACTGCACCTTACACTGATTCGGACTTCACAGCAGCAAATGGATCAGGAACAATTAATGTAGGGGCAACAGTTACAGGACTAGCTGTATTTAGAGAACAATTAGTTATCTTTACTGAAAGAAGTATATTTAGACTTGTAGGTGATACAATTGTAAACTTTCAATTGCAACCTATAACGAGAGACATTGGTTGTTTAGAAGGAGATACTATACAAGAAATAGGTGGTGATGTTATCTTTCTAGCTCCTGATGGATTAAGACTTCTAAGTGGTACAGAAAGAATAGGTGACTTTGGTTTAGGTGTCATATCTAAATCAATACAAAAAAACTTAACTTCTTTTATTTCAACAAATACAAGTTTTTCTAGTGTAGTTATTCGTGAAAAATCTCAATATAGATTATTTGGTTTTAATACAAATATCAATGAAGAAAGCGCACAAGGCATTATAGCTACACAGTTTTCTGCTCAAGGTGGATCAAGTGTTCAGTTTGGAGAAACTAGAGGAATAAGAGCTTATGTTGCAGGTGGTAATTATAATGAAGAAACAGAGTTGACATTTTTTGCTAATAATGATGGATATGTATATAAGTTAGAAAATGGTAATAACTTTGATGGATCAAATATAGCAACAACTTTTGCTACCCCTTTCGTTCCAGTAAATGATCCTAGAGTTAGAAAAGCATTTTATAAAGTTTATCTTTATGCTGATCCACAAGGTAGTGTAGCATTTGATTTAAGTTTAAAGTTTGACTTTGATGAAAAAGATAGTGTGCAACCAAGTAAAATAGATTTTAGTAACACAGGAAATGAAATAGGTTTTTATGGAACAGCTACTTATGGAACAGGAACATTTGGAACTAAACTACAAAAAACATTTGAGGCACAAACAATAGGTTCAGGTTTTACTGTGTCAATGCAATTTGAATCTAATAACACTAACCCCCCATATTCTTTAGATGCATTAACTTTAGAATATGATACATATACGAGAAGGTAATTTAAAATGGGTACAGGATATACAAGAAACGATACATCAAATAACATAGCAGATGGTAACGTCATCAATGCATCTGATTTAGATGGTGAGTATGATGCAATAGAATCTGCGTTTGGTACATCTGGACATACACATGACGGTACATCAGGAGAAGGTGGGCCTGTTACTGTATTAGGGCCAGTGCAAGATTTTGTTGTTACTGCATCAGTTATAAAACCTAAGACTGACAATACATTAGATATAGGAACATCTGCATTAGAATTTAAAGATTTGTATTTAGATGGTTTAGCCTATATTGATGGGCTAGGTGAAACTATGCTTGTGGCTACTGATAAAGCCATACAGTTTAGAGATACAGCTATATCTATCAACTCAAGCACTGATGGACAACTTGATATTGATGCAGATACAGAGATAGAAATAACTTCTCCTACTGTAGATATTAATGCAAGCACAGTTGTTAATATCAGTACAGATCTTATTGTTGGTGATGATCTTACATTACAGAGTGATGCAGCCGTATTAAACTTTGGTGCTGATAGTGATGTAAGTTTAACACACGTAGCTGATACAGGTCTTTTATTAAATGCAGGTTCTGCTATACAATTTAGAGATTCAGCATTAGCTATTAATTCTAGTGCAGATGGTCAGTTAGATATCATTGCTGATACACAACTTGAGATTACTACTCCTACCCTAGAACTTAATTCTGATTCTCAAATTATAGCTATCGGTGCTGATGGTGATGTTACAATTACACATGAAGCTGATACTGGCTTAAAGATGAAAGCTGCAAGTGGGTTTGAATTAAACCTACAAACAGGTGATACATCTGTAGAATCAGGTAATGTATTAGGTAAGATCACGTTTAATGCTCCTAGTGAAGATAGTGGTTCAGATGCAATATTAGATGGTGCAGCAATTGAAGCTGTAGCTGAAGGTACATTTAGTTCTACTGTAAATACTACAAAGTTATCATTTAAGACAGGTGCATCAGAAGCAGCTACTGAAAAGATGTCATTAAGTTCAGGGGGTGCATTAGATGTAACAGGAGATATAACAGGATCTACATTAAATGCTGATGGAGATACTTCAGCAGGTGATAATGCAGCTATTGGATATACAAGTACAGAGGGTTTAATCCTTACAGGTCAAGGTAGCACTAATGATGTTACGATTAAGAATGATGCTGATGCTGATGTCATAGAGATACCAACAGGAACAACTAATGTTAGTTTTGCAGGTCCAATAGCCGTTGGACAAAATTCATTTTCAGGTGGTAGTGTCATAGCCGACTTTCATACTTCTGGTAGTGCTGTAGGCACTCAACTTTCTTTTGCAAACGATCATAATACTAGTGCTTTTCAGCTAGGCCTAGCAGGTAATACTTCTGGTGATGTAATATTTTATAATAATGCAAATACCGACATGGATTTTTATACTAATAATTCTCTTAGATTTTCTATTACCAACAGTGAAGTTGTAGTAAACGATTCAAGTGCAGATGTAGACTTCCGTGTTGAGAGTGATGGAAATGCGAATATGATTAATGTTGATGCAGGTAATGACAGAGTTGGCATAGGAATGATTCCTGATACAACAGTATTAACTGTAAATGGACAAATAGGCACAACAAACGGATCAGCATCTGCACCCACTCACAGTTTTTATAGTGATGCAGATACAGGAATGTTTAGAACCGCTGCAAACACAATTGGATTTGCCACTGCTGGAACTGAAAGAGTGCAAATTGGTAGTTTTGGTGTTGCTGCAGATGCAATCACAAATAAAACAGCTAGTGGTGGTATTACGATTGATGTTGCAGGAGATTTAGTTGTTAATGCTGATGGTGGTAATCTTGTCTTTCAAGATGGTAGTGATAATATAGGAGAACTTGCAAACCATAGTGGAGACTTTGGAGTAAACGCATTAGGGCAAGATAAAGATATACTCTTTAAAGGTAATATGTCAGGTACTACTACTACTGCCCTTAAACTTGATATGTCAAACTTAGGGTTTGCCACCTTTAATTCAAGTGCTACTTTTAATGAAACTAGTAATGACGTAGATTTTCGTATTGAGGGTGCAAACTTTTCAAATGTTTTTTTCGTAGATGCAAGTATAGACGATATTGGAATTAGAACATCTACACCTTCTTCTAATGCTTCTATTTCTGTTTTTGGTGAAGGTAGTGCTAATTATAATGGTATGAGTATTAGAAGCTCAGATAGTGATAATACTAATAAAGGTGGTGTAGCTATACTTGGTTCTCAAAAAGCAAGTGCAAATGATCTTTGGACAGGAGTTGGGTTTTGGGATGATGGCACAAATAGATTAATTACCTATGGTGGTGGTGGTTGGGGTAATCAAGAAGCCACTAAACATTCATTTTATGCAGGATCGTATGATGCAGGTAGTGGTAACGCACCTGAAAGATTTACTGTTAATTTAGGTGAAACTGTTGTTAATGATGCTAGTAATGATTATGATTTTCGTGTTGAGAGTAACGATAATACTCATATAATTTTTGCTGATGCAGATACTAATAGAGTTGGTATTGGCACAAGCGCACCTACACAAATTCTTGAAGTAAAAACATCTGCATCTCCTACCATTGAATTAAATCAAAATGACACATACAGAGGAGCAATAAGACTAGCAGGTAATGACCTTGAATTAAGAAACAGTAGTGGTGTAATGGATTTTTTTGTTGGAACTGACAATGACCATGAAAGTAATTCAACAAGGGCAATGATGTTGAATAACTCTGGAAATTTATTAATGGGTGCTACTTCTACTTTTGATACTCAGGACAATTCTAACACAAGTAATAGCAGGTTTGGTTATATAAGTCCTGCACTTCATCTTGAAGCAAATGGTACTGCGCCTTTACAATTAAAAAGAAATAGTGGTGATGGCCCTATTATTGCTTTTAACAGAGGTGGTCAAACTGGCGTTGGGTCAATAAGTGTTACATCATCTGCAACTGCTTTTAATACATCATCAGATTACAGACTTAAAGAAAATGTATCTTATGATTGGGATGCTACATCAAGACTAAAACAACTTAAACCTGCAAGATTTAATTTTAAGGCAGATAAAGATGTAACTGTAGATGGGTTCTTGGCACATGAAGTTTCTTCTATAGTACCAGAAGCAATAACAGGAAAAAAAGATGCAACTGAAAAATACACAGATGAAGATGGTGTAGAAAAAACAAAAGATGTATATCAAGGTATAGACCAATCTAAACTTGTACCATTATTAGTAAAGACAATACAAGAGCTTGAAGCAAGAATAGCTAAATTAGAAGGAGAATAATATGGCAGCAACAATAACTTGGAAGATAAACCAGATGCAGAGAACAACTGCTGATGGTGGTGTAACTGAAGTCAGATGGGAATGTTCTGGCGTAGATGGAGATGCAAGAGCAGTAGAAGCAGGTAAGTATACTTGCACCTATGATGCTTCAGCGAGTAGCTTCATCAAATATGATGATCTGAAAGAAAGTGACGTTATAGGGTGGATTAAATCAGCTTGTAATGCACAAGAAGATGAATTTATGAAAGTAGATGCTATTGAAAAAAGACTGACAGAAAAGTGTGCAGCTCAAATAGAAAAAGCTAAAACTAAATCTACAGGAGTGCCTTGGTAGAATATGTTCGATCCGATCACAATCGGTGCTTGTTTAACAACAGCAAGCACGGCCTTCTCAGGCCTAAAAAAAGCTTTTCAGGCAGGTCGTGATATAGAATCTATGACAGGAGATTTATCAAGATGGATGGGTGCTGTCTCAGATATAGAACAAAAAGAAAAGTCAGCTAAGAATCCACCTATATTTCGTAAAGTGTTTGGATCAGTAGAACAAGAGGCATTAGAGGCCTTTGCGGCTAAAAAGAAGTTAGAAGAGCAAAGATATGAGCTTAAAACTTTCATACAATTTTCTCATGGACACAAGGCTTGGGATCAGTTGTTAGCAATGGAAGGTAAGATCAGAAAAGCTAGACAAGAACAGTTATATAGAAGACAAGAGTTCAAAGATAGATGTATAGAAGGTGTATTCATATTATTTTTAATATGTACAATTATAGGTCTAGGTTGGCTTGTGTGGTATCTTAAATCGATACAGGAGTAGTAGATGGAAATAAGTATGTGGATGTTCTGGAACATCATCTTAACATTAGTTATAGCTCCTGCTGTATGGGCATTTAGAGGTCTTATACAGGAAGTAAAACGTATAGATATACTGTTGAATAAAACAAGAGAAGAGTATGTATCTAGAGATGAGATGCGAAATAGCATGACTCAAGTTATGGATGCACTTCATAGAGTAGAAGATAAGTTAGACAGAGTTTTAAGTAAGGATTAATAATGGAACAGTTCGCAGGATTTACAAATTCACAGTTTAAGACAATATTAAATAAATTAGGTTACGAATCAAACTCTTTACAGACAGATGAGGTAAACGCATTCTTAGCAGCTAATCCTAATGCATCAGCTAAATTAGGACAGTATACCATGATTGCTAGACAAATGGTATCAAATAAAGGTAAACCTAGAAGAGGATTTTCTCCAGGTGGTGGAGTTGAAGGAAAACAAGCTGAGATTGCCGCATTAGCAGAACATTTTTACAAGACAGGAAGAATTCCCCCTGATAGTTATCCTGCCTTTCATGCAGAATTAGCTATTATTAATCAAAAATATGATTCTGCAACTACATCAGGAAATAATCAAACTACTACACAAGGAAATATTCAGCCAGGTGGTGTGCAACCTACTAACACTAATACTAACACTAATACTAACACTAATACTAACACTAATACTAACACTAATACTAACACTAATACTAACACTAATACCAATGGCACTAATGATGATGGCACTAATGATGATGGCACAGTAATTCCTACATACACACAGCCTATAGAGCCTACAGCAACAATGGTAAATACTCCTGTTAATTTAATGACAGAGCAACCAGGACAGACATTAGATCCTACAACAGGGCAGATTAGTGCAGGCGTTCCTCAAGTTAATCCTGTAACTGTAGGTCAGACTGCTATCGCAGAGCAACAAACACAACCTAATGTAACAACAGTACAACCTTCACTTGTAACAGAACAGACAGAGCAAGCATTACAAGGTTTGCAACCAGAGCAAGGAACAGTAACACAGACAGTGCAACCAGCACAGCAAGATACACTTCAACAAACACAATTACAAGCAGCACAACAAGATCAAGCACAGACTGTGCAACCTACAACTTCACGTCAGGTTGAGCAAGGTGAGATGATATCAGGTTCAAGTGTTGACATGAATAAAGTAGAAAGTGCTATTGGTCAGACTGTAGCACAGCAAGCTGTACCATCAGCAGCAGCAACAGTACAAGGACAGTTAGCTCAATTAACAGCAGACTTTGATGCCGCTAGTCCACCTGCTTGGGCCGCAGGAGCTATGCGTAAAGCATTAGCATCTATGGCATCTAGAGGTTTAGGTGCATCTAGTTTAGCAGGTCAAGCTTTGATACAGTCAGCTATGGAATCAGCAATACCTATAGCTCAAGCTGATGCAAGAACAGTGGCAAGCTTTGAAGCGCAGAACTTATCTAACAGACAACAAACAGCTATGTTAGCAGCTCAACAAAGAGCAGACTTTTTAAAGATAGATTTTAATCAGGACTTTCAAGCTAAAGTAGCAAATGCAGCTAAGATATCTGATATTGCTAATATGAATTTTACTGCTGAACAGCAGATTGCTCTAGAGAATGCTAGAATGGCGCAGACAGTTGACTTAGCTAATCTTAACAATAGACAAGCTAAGATTATGGCTGATGCTGCAGCTTTAACTCAACTAGATTTAACTAATTTAAACAATAGACAACAAGCTCAAGTACAGAATGCAAAAGCCTTTTTACAAATGGATTTAGCTAATTTAGATAATGCTCAACAAACTGCTATGTTTAAGGCACAAGCTAGACAACAAGCATTATTATCAGATCAAGCGGCTACTAATGCATCTGTACAATTTAATGCTTCTAGTCAGAATCAGTCAAATCAATTTTTTGCTAAATTAAATGCAGATATTGCACAGTTTAATTCAGCACAACAGAATGGTATGGCGCAGTTTAATTCAGGACAGATAAACAGTCTAAGTAGATTTAATGCTGAATTACAAGAGCAAAGAGCGCAATTTAATGCGTCAAATGGATTACTTGTAGCTCAAGCTAATACACAATGGAGACAGTTTCTGTCTACAACAAACACAGCCGCTATCAATGCAGCAAATTTAGAAGATGCAAAAACTGCTAATGATATGACACAATCACAGATGGATAACTACTGGCAAGAGAAAAGAGACTTAATGAGTTTTATTTGGAAGTCAGGTGAAAATGAAAAACAAAGAATAGCTGACTTATATATGTCTGAGAATGGTGCATCAAATGCAGCAGACTATGCAAGTAATGTAGCAAAAGGTCAATTATTGGTAACATTAGGAAATAGTATATTTGGAGATGGTGGCTCATTAAGTTTCTTAAACCCTCTCAATTGGTTTAAAATCGGTTAAGCATTATTTAACAGTGATAAGTTGCTATCTTGCGTTTATTTTTTTATTTTATCTTATTTATTACAGGAACAATTATTATGTCAAATTACGGTGAACTATTAAAAAAATTAACTAGTGTAGGATCTGCATTAGCTGAAAATATTAGAGGTTCAGCTAGAGAACAAGGCACACAAACTAAGTCATCTTTGATGGCACAGAAAAACCTAAAAGAATCTATGGATAGAATAAGAGACACAAAAGGTTTTTCAGATGCCAATATGTCTTTGTTTAGAATATTTGCAGATATGGACAAAGTAGAAAAGAAATATGACATTATTGAATCTCCTGAAAGTATTGAAGGATATAGAGGCACGTACAATGATACATCTATATTTGGTCTAAACTATGATGAGGAAATATCAACTTTTCAACAACTAGCTGATGCTCACGAAGGTTTGGGATCATATGATACTTTATTTGAGAATGAGAGTAAAATAAAAAATAGTCCTTTTTATGGTTTAGAAATAACTAATAAGACACTAGGTGAAATGTTAGATTTTACTTCTGGAAGCAGTGAATATTTAAAGCACAATATAAATAAATACGGTAAAGATACGACAGCAGTAGGACGATATCAGTTTGTTGGAAAAACATTAAAAGATATAGTCGAAAGAGGTAATTTTGATCTTAATCGTAAGTTTGATGCAGATTTACAAGATGAATTATTTAAATGGTATATGGATGACACATTAAAAGTAGGCAATAGAACAGGTGTTACTATAGATGATAAAATTGATGCAGTTATGGGTAGGTGGCCAGGATTTCAAAATGCTTCTAGAGAAGAAGTAAGATCGGCTATTGAGCAATATGAACTACAGTCAATTACTACAAACTTACCACAAAATAGACCTAGAGGTTTAATGAATAGACAAGAAGGAATATAATATGGAAATGTTTAATGCGCCAGTGCCTGGTGAGTCACTAACAGATGAGCCTAGAAATTATCCGTGGGAGAATCCACCTGAACTTGCGACAGTTAATGAAACACTAGACTTTTATATGGAAAAGCTTACACAGCCTGATGTTATTGATAATTTACTATTAATGTTAGAATCTAAAATGCCAGTTGATAGCATAGCGAAAAGCTTGACAATGACAGGTGTTATGCAAGGTAAGCATAGTCTAGATGTACAGTTACTTATATTACCACCCATACACAAATATCTAACTATGATAGGTAAGAAAGCTAATATTAAATACATAGATAAATTCTCACCTGATCCTACAGAAAGAAAGAGGCAGAAAGAGACAATTTTTACTAATGCCATGTTAAACAATGCCATTGATGAGATGGAGAAGATGCCTGAAGAAAAGAAAGATGAGGGTGATGTTATCATGGAGCAAACACTAGAAGCTTTAGAAGAAGGTGAAGTAACTGAACAACCTGAAGAACCACAAGCAGAAGAACAACAGACACAACCAGATGAAAAACCTAGAGGATTAATGAGCAGAGAGGGAATGTAAAATGGGGTTATTTAGTTTTTTAAACGAACCTGGTGTCCTTACAGGTCTTAATCAAGGCATACAACAAATACGATTAGAGGACAATAATAAGTTTGAGAAGATGCTAGACAAAGCAGTTAACTATGTAGAGACACAGGCTTTGCCATTAATTAATGAATCTAAAAAGATTTTAGCATCTGAAGTAAGAGTGGCTAGAAGATTAGCTGAAATGGAAGTAGATGATTATGTAATTAAAGCAATTGCATCAACAGGAAGAGGTGCTTTAGGAGAATTTTATACATCTGTAATGACAACTAATGCAAAGATGGGTGCTACTCAAAAACAAATAACTGGTGAGGATATTAATCAGGCAGTTAAAGGTGCAGAACTATTTAAAGATGATAATCAAACAATTTTAGATTTTATGACTAAGACATATCTACCTAATGTAGGGGCAGGAATGGATAAAGCATCAGCTTTTGATATATCAGGTGTTAGAGGTAGAGCTTATAAAGCACTAGATGATTATGCAGGTACTGTTTTAGCTGATGGTACGTCTTTAACATACAAAGATTTGTACACATTAGTTAAAGGAGGTGCTTACACAGGCTTTAATTATAGTGGTGACGACATGGCTGGTGTAAACATAGATCAAACGATATTAAAGAAACCTTTTGCAAAACCTTTGGGAGAAAGATTACAAGATGAGTATGGCAATGCTATTACTAACGCATTTACAAGTGTTACTAATCCTACAATGGCAGAATTACAAATAACCACTGATCCATTTGGTTTATTATTAGCACAATATACTAAAAACAAATTTGGAGATGATTTAGCTAAATCTGATGAATATTTAAATATGATTTACAGTAACGCTACGACTGCAGGTTCAGCTTATATTCAAGATGTCAATAAAAATTTATTTAAAGAGTTCAATAACCTTCTTGTGCAGTCTCAAGACAAGCCATTTATAAACGAACAAATAGCAAAGGCATGGGTAACTGTTTTTGGTAAGTACACAAGAGATACTGAACAAAAGATATATTACTTAGATCCTAATGGAGTAGTAGTAGAAAAAAAATTAGAAGAGTTTTAAGGTAAATTTATATGTTTGGACAAGGACTAGCAACACTAGCAGCACAAAATAATACACTTAGTGACGATAAAAAAGTTGACTCCACAGATTTGTATGGTGGTTTTCCTTTACAATTTAGTGGAGAAGAAAAACTAAAGTTAGATGATTTATATCGTCCAGAAAATATGGAAATCATGCGAAACTACATCACTGATGTTTCAGGAAAACAAGCTGAACGCTATACAGATAATCAGGTACATGAGATGTTCTTAACTAGGATGCGTGATTTTGAAACTAGTGACGTAGGCATTATAGATGAAGGATTTTATATAACAAAAGCTAATGATAAGCAACGTGCTAATGCAGGCAAGGCTTATATGTTATATGATAATTTATCCAGTGTGTTTACATCAGGATCAACATTAGATGCCATATTTGGTGTAGCCGAACATTTAAAGAATATATTTAATCCTTTTGAGAGTCCTAGTACATACGCAGGTGTTGGAGTAGGAAAAATAGTAACAGTGGCAGGGGGTAAGACTGCAGCTCAAGCTATTAAAGCAACAGCTAAAAAATATGCTAAAGATGCCATATCAAAACAAGGTGGACTAACAGCATTAAAGCAATCAGGTAAACACAATTTAAAGAAACAAATTGTAGATCAATCTTTTAAAAAGGCTACAAAGAACTATGCCAAAAAGCAAGCATTAGTTGCAGTAGGTGTAGATATGTTTACAGCTGGTTCTTTAGACTATATTTATCAAAATGCTAGAGTTAAAGCAAATGCACAGGAAGAAGTTAGTGGTCTTCAAGTAGGTTTAAGCGCACTCACTGGTATCGTAGGGGGTAGCGTAGAATGGCTTAGAATCTCTAGAGGAACAAATAAGACAACAGCATCTTATAATAGAGACTTCATAAGAGATTGGAGAACTAAAAATGCCCAAACTCCTGTAGACAGAGAAGCGATAGATAATAGAATAGTTAAAGATATAGAAACGTGGGCAGAAAAAGTAAAAAGAGGTAAAAACTTAAAGGATGCTTTAAGAGGTGAAAGTGACGCCCCTTGGATGTTAGGAAACTCTGTTACTACTCAATTTTGGGAAGCTATATTAGTTGGTAACTCTAAGCAAGGCGTGTCAGGTATTGCAAAAATAATGCAAGAAGAGGGATTTTTAGCTAGACTAACACCTGATGATATAGATCCAGATGGAAAGTTAAAAGGTTTTACTGATAAGTTTACTAGTTTGTTCATTGATAGTGCTGAAGATGGAGGTATGTCTCAAAAAGCAAAAGATAGGATTACAAAAGCACTTACAGATGTAGGTGTATTTGATGAAATGAAAAGAGCAACAGTTGATGCTACTGGTAAACCAGTCTTAGTTGATGACATAAGTAAACTAGCTGCAATTTTTGCATCTGATGTACAAGAGGGTGGAAGGACATTAAACTTAGCATCTAGATTAGCCAAGATTGCTAAAGGAGACAATTCATATTTAAGAGCAAAATTTGATGAACAATCACAAGTGGCACAACTTAAATCAACAAATATGTTTGGTAAGTATCTCAATGCTTTTAAAAATAATGCAATGTGGATGCAAAATGTTTGGAGAAGAACTGTTGTATCTGCATTACAAACAAGTGTTTTAAACTTAAAAGGTTACAAGGCGGCAACTGCTATTAATGCTTTTGCTGATGTAATGCTTATACCCATAGAGTACACAGTAGCTCTATCTAAACTTGCAATGGGAAATAAAGAAGGTGCTTTAAGAAATTTACAAAGAACTAAAGATATTAGGGAAAATCAAATAGAAAGATTACGTAATTTTTTAGACCCTAACTCTACAAAACAGATGTTTGAAGACTTAATGAAAGTAGACAAAAGAACAGCAAGAGTTTTAGATAAAGCGATATCTGGAGGACTTGAAGGTATTAGTAATTTAGAAGAAGTTGCAAAAAAGTTTGATTTAAATTTAGAGAATAAAGTACAGAATGTAGCATTTAAAACAGTAGAGGGTTACGCTAACGCAGCTCAAAAGCTAATGTTAGTAGATACTGTAGATAAGTTTATGAAATCACAAGCCTATCTAGGTAATTTGGATATGGCTATTAGAGAAAATATTACTGGAATGAATTTTAAAAAGTTATCTCAGTTAAGCCAGAGAGAGCTAAGTGAGATTCTTGTTTCAGAGGAGTTTGTTAATGCTACAATTCAAGCTACTAATGTGACTTTATCTGATATATTCAGTAAAAGTTATCGTTATGTAGGAGAATCTGATACCTTACTAGGCAAGACTCGATATTTAACAGATGTTGCTGGTCTCATTGAAAGATGGGGCAATATTCCTGTCTTAGGAACTGCTTTTCCATTTGGTAAATTTTTTAATAATACAGTAGCATTAACTTATGATGTAATAGGTGGTGGTCAACTTGAATTGGCTCTTAAATTATTTACAGCAGGAAAAGTAGATTACACTTTAAAGAGAAGAGCATCTAAAGGCTTCATAGGTGGAGGAGTTGGTGCAACAATTTATGGTACTACTACGGCTCTCAGTGCAGAAGAAGATAAAAGTGCATTATTAGAGACAGCAGGTGGTGGATTAATGCTTAAAGATCCATTAAAACTAAGCACAACAGATAAAGAAGATGATTCAGCCTTAGGCATTATGGATCAAATACTTGCAGGTGCTGTAAACTTTACAGGTCTTGGTAACTCATTGGAAAGAGATTTAGAAAAACAAAGATTAGGATTAAATTGGAATGAAGAATTAAAAACTAATGGTAGTATTATAGACATTACGTATGACTTTCCTGCATCTCAGTATGCTCTGGCAGCAAGACTGATAAATCTTAAAAAACAAAGTAGAGAAGCACTGCCAAAAGAACTCGTATCTGCTGCTACTGAACAGTTTTTATTTGGTCAACTCAGCAGAAACTTAGGTAAATTTGGAAATATTGGCCCACTATTCGGTGATATATTAGATGCTGAATCTGATGGCGTTAGTTCTGATAGAATCAAAAAACTATTAGCTAGAGGGCCAGGATCATTAGCATCAGCTAGTATAAGTGGACTATTTAGACCATTTGATGCTGCTAACAGAATAGCAGGTTATTGGCTTGGAGAAGAAGCAGAGATAAAAGATGCCAAACAAGGTGATACTTTAATGTACGACTCAGGTAGATATCTGCACAATATATTTGAAATATTAAATGGGGATAGCAATCTAGCTGAAAAAAGAGAAATGACTCGTGAAGGTAAAATATATCCTACATCACCTGCTTCTGATATATTTAGTGAAAGAACATTACAACCTAAAACATATACAGAATTAGCATTGTCAGATGTTAATCTAAAAGGATGGGCGCAACAATTAAAGTCGTATTATCCTGAAGGGGTATCTCTATTTAATGAAGCTATTGCACCTGTATTGGAGAGGAAGTTTGAAAGATTTGTTACTAGCTCTTTTTATAAAGGTCTTCCATACGATAAAAAGTTAAGAAGAGTAAAAGGCATATTGTCTGAAACTAAAGCACAAATAAAAGAAAGAATGTTAAATGGTTCGTATGGAGAAGATAGTCCTAAAATGGCAAGAGCTAAGTACATAATGGATATTGCAGATACAAAAACATCTATAAGATCAGATGCATTAGAAAATTTGAATTTGAAAAAAGATTTAAGCACAGATGACTTGACAAATTTACCTATAAGCACATTGAGTAAAATTGTTAGGCAGATAAAATTAATACAGAAACAGTATCGGCTAGAGAGACAAGGTAGGATGTAAAAAAAAGAGGGAACAGAATTAACTGCTCCCCCTAGTCACACCACACCACCACAGAGGTAGATCCCTCGCTAACCATGACGAGGGGCGAGTCTATTAAGCGACCAACCTACGAATCACTATATAGTAACTTCTTTAGTTTGTCAAGCATTTTTTCTATCTCTTCAATAGTTTTTTTAAGTTCATCAGGAATATCTTTACACTTGCGTTCCATGAACTTCTTTGCTTCTTCCTCTAGCTTCATATCCTTTTACCTTTTTTAACTGCTCAAAGTAGGCTTTATTAAAACCTCTTTCCCACTCTTTGTGTCTGTAGGTGTTAAGATTATAAGGGTTAATGATTCTACCTGATGTAAAGTCTTTATATCCTTTATCATTTGCTTTCATCTTTAAATCCTTTTAAGTATTTGTATGCTCTATAAATATTATCAGGACTATCTCCCAATAAACCTAAACTTGTATTACAATTGTGACAGAGCCAACCTCTGAACATTCTTTTTTCGTGATCGTGATCTAAACAAAATGCTGCCTTCCTATTGGTTTCTTTTAAAGCTATATCTTCTAGAGTTCGCAAGCAGATGGGGCAAGCGTGTTCGCTATCTATTGGTGGAGCTTCCTTTCGTATCTCATCTCGTATTCTTTTCATGTCTGATCTGCATTTTTTACATTCTGGTCTTCTCCAAGTATTGAAGCCACTATGCCAATCAAATGATTCTAGAGGTAAATATTGATTACACCATGTACAATTCTTGCCCTCGCCTTCAATTTGGTTAGGCAATGCTTTAAATAAATTGTATTGCATCTAAGCACCAATGTCTACAATTTCACATGAATCTCCACTACAAGCTAACGTCTGACTAGCTGACGTACCATCTTCTTTCTCATAATTTTGTAACAAGCTCCAATCTATTTTAGATGGGGCTTTTTTTATGGCCTCTTTATATTCTTCTTTTGTGCAGTCTTGATAAGGTGCTTGCTGATAAACATGATCAGAATGAGGTAAGAAAGATACACCTGACATTTCATCAAAGTGTTCATAGACAAAAGCACCAACTTCCATCCACTCGTGATCACGTACAGTAACCGTACAGCTTGGTTTATGTTCACACCAGTGTCTCTGATATGTAAGCCACAACTTTAATTGATCAATTGCTGACATAGTATTTCTATCTACACAACCACTTGGTGATTTCATAGGGAAACTAAACACTGTAATGTCATTAGGCTTCATAACACATGGTTCACTAGGTACGCCTTGATCAGCCATAAACTTTGTAAGTGGATCTTTGTTATCGCCACGAACTGTTCTTATGTAATACTGTGAATGTCTAGCGTGAATACCACTAGCTGAATCACATAGCTGTGATACTGTTCCACTAGGCTTAACACAAGTTATAGCTGTGCTTTGTGGTATACCAAACTTCTCAGCGTATACTTTGTTTGTATCAATAGCTACTTGCTTGAGTTCTTTTAGAATAGCAGATAGATCTGTTGCACGACTTGTTATTCTGTTGTCCATGATGCCTGTAAGACTGACACCTAGTAATCTTTCTTCTTCTGTATTGTTCTGCCATACTTTTCGTAAATATGGGAACTTAGTCAATGTCGCCTGTGCTGTGCCTAAAATCGTTGCTAGGCGCACCTTTCTAGCTAGGTCATCTATACTATCCTTATCCCTAATTACCACCTCAGTGAGGTTACAGAACTGGTATGGACGCAATATAATCTCAGAGCATGGATTACAACCAAAATTGTAGTCAGAAGATCGTCTTCCATTCTTCTCAGCTTGCTTTTGTGCAGCAATTCTATTGAATATGCCACGTTCACCTGACTTAGATTCAACAAGTGAAGTCCATTCTCGTAAGAATGTAGCACCATCAGGTTTGTCTGTATAAACAACACTATTGTTAGCTAGTGCCATATGAGGAGCATTGTTGTACCAATCGCCTGACTTAGCATGGCGCATTCTTATATCAGATAAATTAGATAAACTAATCATAGCTGACCTACGTACACCCCCCATAACGACAACTTCACCAATCTTACACATCAGACTGTGACATTCGTAGCCTGTAAGCTTACGTCCTTTTGCATTCTCAAATGTGTTGATTGTGAATTGAAACAGTTGCACAAGTGGGCCTGGCCCTGATGCTCTACCACCAAAGGTCTTGAGTCGTGAACCCGCAGGACGAACTGCTGATGTATCGTATGTAGGTATTTCACCTGCATAGAGAAGAGATATCAAGATTCTAAACGCTTTTGCCCAACCCTCTTTGCTATCTTTAACTTTAATACACGTATCTGACTTGTATAGTTCGTGTGGTATTTCAGGTAGCTTTTCTGTGTACTGTCTTTCAACACTAAAGCCTACACCTGTGCCACACAACAATATATACATTGTCTCATCGAATGATTTAGGATCATCTACAGGCAAGTAAGCACAATTATAACCCGCAGTATTGTCTCTATCTAATGCTACGCCTGAAGTCATTAATGCTCTCATAGAAGGCATTACCTGTAGGCTATGTATGGCTTCCCACAAATAACCTTTTGTAGCATTATCAATAGATACTTTACTACTTAAATAGTCCATATAACGTGTTACTGTTTCTGTCCATGTTTCTCTTCTGTTTTCTTCATCTAACCATCGTGCATAGCGAGAAACAGCTATAAAATTTTGATAATCAGTTGGGAGTGCGTTTGTCATGTGTCACCTTTATACTATTAATTTCCATTCCATCTACATCAAAGATGAGATCTTCAATAACTTCTTGTACTGCTTCTTCTGTATCTTCATCTACAGGCAGTATATTCTCTTCTTCGTCAATGTCAAGCATTAAAAATACTTTAACTTTCATCTACTTCCTCAATCATTTTTTCTAAATAAAATAATGCTTTTTGTAGATCCTGTTTTCCATTTTTATACCTGTATCGCCATAAATATTTAATTATATTACCTTGTAAGTAATATTGATATCCCTGACCTGTTGCGGCTCTTATTGCATCTAAACATTCTATGCCATGTTGATTATAATGAGGTGGATTATTTACCATATCTTCTAAATTAGGTGTAAATACATCCTCTGTATACTCTCCTTTGAACTTTTCTAAAGACACTAAACTTGCCCCCAATTAACTTTAATTACATTTCCTTCTTTCGATATAATCTTAGGATCTCTCTTTACTTTCTTTTCTAAGTTATCTTGTTTACGTAACTCATTCCCAACTTTATTAGCTTCTAATTTTTTACGTTCATTATATACAAGCTGTAAAAACTTTTCGTCTGTTTCCATTAATGTTACGCACGTACTCATAAGCGACATCATATTGACAATCATTTCTCTAGTTGCTGTGTCATACTTATTATCAGCAGAGTAGTACATATGAATATCAACATCACCTGTCCATTTGCCCTCATTGTCATCTTTACAAGATAAAACTAAAGCAAAGTCATCTAAGCCTATTTGCATCTCTTCTCCTTTAACCATTTAATAGGGATAACCCTTGTTGCATATTTAAAATCATTCTTTTCGCACCACATACCATAAGTTGTCTTACTACCTTTATATAGTTTACTTCTTTCATTTGTAAAGACAAATCGAATATCTAATTCAGGATGTTGCTTTTTTACCTCAATATGTTTTCTGCGATCTTCACTTGTAAACAGACCTTTCGTTTCTATGATAATGCCATTATCTAATACAAAGTCAGGTGTGTACACTCTAAAACGCACGTCTGTCCATTTAATCTTAAACTCTTCGTAGCGAACACAAGACTCATGCTCCTTTATAAATTTAGCAACTTGCTCCTCAAGTCCACTACGATACTTTCTTTTGTTGTGTCTTCTCCTTTTCATGCTACGTGTAAATACTCAACCATTGGTGGCTCTTTGGCTTGAGACACTTTAGAAGGTAACTCCTGTATGTTTTTCCAACAGTCTAGCTTATATTTGCAGAAGTGACACTCTTTAGGTAACTTTAGATTGCCTGATGGTTTATTGCGATACGTTTCAGGTTCAGGTTCAAAACATCTTTCAAATGGTTCATCGTTATTTATATAATTAATTGTGTCCTTGACACTTTTCATAACTTCTTTTCTGTCCATCTCAGATGCAGACACATATTTAAAATCACCATTTGATTTATTGATGACCCACCAACCACCTACTTTAGCTCCTGTACCTTCAGCATATACTGCTAATTGTGGTATGTAGCCAAAAGAATCATTGCTTCTTAACGATTCGTAGTTAGCAAACTTGTTTTTGTATGACCAGTTAGATGCTGACTTAACATCATCGACCTTACCATTTAATATTAAGTCATACTCACCACTAATGTTTTGACCCTCAATATCAATATCAATCTTACCATTATCTTCAAACTCTACTTTCATAGCTCTTAGTATGCCTTTGAAAATAGATTCAACTACATCACCTAAAAACATATTAATGACAAAGTTAGAGGGCAACTCAGATGTCTCACTAGGTTTGTTCTTATCGAACCACAGTTGACATTTGGGCCTACCTAAGTTTGAAGGACGTAACCTAAACTCTTGTCGTGCTTCTCCTGCAAACTGTCGATGTAAAGCATCTCTAATGTCATTGACAACTGTTTCAATAACCTCGCTACTCATTTTAGTTTTGTGACCAACGATATCTTTTAGATATGCTTGCATCAACAGTTCAACAGGATGATTCATTTAGGCTACCTCATCTTCTAAAAAGGCATCGACTAAATCAATATCGTCTTCAGTCATATTACTGCCACGTTTTTCATCGTAACTTGTAATAACATAAGAGTTATAGTTCTCAACCCAATCGACAAAAGACTGTAGTGTTTCAGCATCTTCAGGATTAACATCTAACGCTTTACCATTTAAAGTCGCAACAACGGTATAATACTTAGCTCCTGTAGCAATCTCTTGTGCTTCTGTCTTGAAGTCAATTGAATGCTGAATAGGAAGATGCTTACGTTTAGCTAAGATGTTAAAAGGCTCACCAGAAGTTTTAAAGCTAGTCCTGTTGTCCACTTCAAAGATAACAGGAATGTTTTCATAAGGCTCGTTTAGTTTCTTGCCCTCTCCATCAACAGGCTTATCAAGTGTAGCGAGGCCAAAGATAACTCTGACACGTTTAATTGTCTTAATTGTCTTTTGCATATCCTCACTCAATGCCTTAAAGTCTTTGATATATCCTGCGGGCTTACCACAGTTAAAGCCACCTACTGTGTCTTTTAAGTCACCATTTAAATTATCTGCCATCGTAGTCTTGACAAAATATCCTGGTGTATCTGTATCAGTAGATTGCACATACCTCTTATACATAAACCTCTGCATAAAAGGACGTATTGATAGTTTAGGTGCGTAGATAATCTTATCATCAGGCATCTGAACAGAGTAAGAGCCAGCTTTGACTACCACTGTCTCTGTCTCTTCACCATCAATAGTTTTTATACCCATAATAGGGGCATGAATAATCTTTACTCTGGCAAGTGTAGATGTTTTAGAATCAGAATTATCACCCTCTGTGCTAATACCCATCACCTTTGACATCATATTAAAATTGCCAACAGTATCTTTTGTTACTAAATTTGTTTCAGTCATTATATCCTCACTTTCTGACTTAATAGAAACTATAGTTATACACTAAATTTCTTTCGTGTCAAGCCAATTCTTTCCTATTTTTGCTTCTAATAATAAAGGTACATTAAAATCAATAGCATAGTAATGGTGGATAATGTCGTGCAGATTTGAGTTTAGGTGTGCAACTGCCGCTATCACTTTATCCACCTCGTTAGGATGTACATCGACTACAATCGAATCATGTACAGTGTTTATCAGACAACTATGTAGCTTGTCAAGTGCTTTTTCAAATTCCAACAAAATAATTGGAACAATACAGCCTGTAGCAAAACCTTGTACAGGATAATTTTTAATCATAGTGAAGAATGTTACGCCATTTGTTCTCCTTTCAACTTGTGGAAATGAATATTGTCTACCAGACGGTATAACAATCCTTTTAGTGGCAAGAGCTTCATCAGCTAATTTTTGATGCCATCTAGCTATGCCAATATACTTTTTATTAAAATGCTTATAATATGCTGCTTCAGCTTGTGTTCTGCCATACCCACTAGCTCCATAAAGCGGGGCGAATGTATGCATCTTCGCTACTTGGCGACTCGTAGGCTGACCTGCTCCTGTAATAACTTTTGCTGTGTAACTATGCACATCAAAGCCTGTCTTCACTTCTTCAATTGCTACAGGATCTTGTGATAAGTAAGCGGCCACACGAAACTCTAACTGTGCAAAGTCAGCTTCAAGTATCTGACCACCTTCCCAACGTGACACAAATACTTTCTTTACAGGAAACGTACTACCTCTAGGCATATTCTGCATATTAGGATTGCGTCCACTAAAACGTCCTGTAGATGTTATTGTCTGTGTTAAACCTACGTGTAACATATTATCAGGCTTTTTAAATGTCTCAATACCTTGAACAAAAGAGGACAAGTACGAGTCAAGAGCAGATAAACGCTTCACATCAGCAATAAATTTAGATTGTTGCACATGATTTTTAGATAGAGCTAAGTTCTCTAAACTATCTAAATGTCCTTTAGATGTCGAAAAGCCATTGGCACTGATCCAACTCTTACCTAAAGGATTAAATTGCAACCCACCTTTAACGCCTGTCGATTCTAGAATATAGCCGTTACCCATACAAGTCTTACATATATTTGCTTTCTTAAATAACGTGCCATCTTTTTTAACTTTAAATATCTTCTTCTCACCTTTGCACTCCTCACACTGTCGAGCTTTTGTCTTATATACAGGAAAAGTATTTCTTCCTATGCAATTTCTAAAATTAGAATTAGTCTTTGCGTACTTAAACAATTCTTCGCCCCATACTTTTTTATCAATCACAATACGACTATATATTAGTTGTGATAACTGTTCAGGACTATTAAGATTAATTGGTGTATCGCCCATGAGTTCTCTTACTTGCATTTGTAGATTGTTTTCAATCTCTATCTTCTCTTTTTCAAACTCTTGTTTCACTCTTTGTAATTCATCTGTATCAACTTGCATACCATTCATGTAGATACGAGTTAATGTTTTGCAAACTTTGTTGGCTACAGTAAGTACAGTATGTAGAGACTTGTTCTCTTTGTCCTCATACTTCTTACATAAGGTCTTATATAAAGCTCTTGTTACTCTAATGTCTGTTTTAAGATAATCAGATAACTCACCATGAGGTATATCTCTAGTTGTATAACCTTTCTTAAAATATTCTTTAAGTGTATCTTGTTTAGTATAAGCTAAATTATATCTCTCTGCACACTTCTCTAGTGATACACCCCCCTTTTTAAGTCCTTTACATAAGATATATTCAGCTAGCATCGTATCATATATGTCACAATCAAAATCAAACCCACAAGACCAGAGCCACTGTAAATCATGCTGTGCATTGTGCATGATAACTAATGTAGCCTTTTTAAGTATAGCTTTTAACTTAGTCGCATCTTGACTTGGCATATCTGCATGATCAAATGTAAACACATGAGGCTCTCCCTCTGTGTCTGCATTACCTAAACCCACCATTGTCAGTGTATTCGTAGGCTCGTAAGGATCTAAATGCAACTTGCCATCCCTAGTTGTAACAGTATTCTCTACATCAATTACTAATTTCATGTCGTCCTCAAGGTATGTAATGTGATTTATCTTTATCTAAGCGACACGTAACTGTACCATGCCACCCATTTAATTTATTCTTAGATACAACAATGTGTCTTATATCTGACTCAACCTCGCCCTCTACCATAGGATCTTTAGATAGTAGCAACATCAAGTCTGTCTCAGCCGCTTTGCCTGTCTTAGATCCCTCTAGCATAGACTGATTCGGTGCAACTCTGCCCTCTGCTTCAGCAGATAGTTGACTCATCCAGATGACAGCACAGTTATAAATCTTAGCTATGTTTCTAGCATGAATGGCCGCTTCTTTTAGGTACACGTCAGGCTTGTCACTGTTACGTACAGCAAACTTGTCACCCATATCTAACACAACAATATCAGGCTTGTAGGATTTAACAATGTGTTCAACCCAATGCATATCCTTACCTGTAGAGTCATACACTTTCAAACTAGGTTTTACTTTGTTATATAACATAAGTGCTTTCGATGGATTGTCTCGTATCTCTTTGAGTGACATACCTGTAGATGCAGACATATATCTTGCACCCACCCTATGATATGCTTCTTCGTTTGTTAATATGATACACTTTGCACCTTGATTTACGAAACCATCAGGGCCACCTATAATAGATGCTTGGAAAGATGTTTTGCCTGTGTTAGGTCTAGCACCCACAAGAACTAGATGACCACCACTGATGCCCTCAACCTTATCTTTTAATGTGACTAGATTAAACTTCCACTTAGCTTCTAAGTCATTGAGTCTTAGTAATGTCTCCATACTAATATCTGCCCAATCTATTTTCATCGTAGGCAAGAAATCATCGTTGTGATGATCAACGATACTTCTCAATGGCTCAAGTGAGTTAGTTGCACCGTTAATGTACTCAAAGCCTATGTTAGCAATCTCCTCACCTAACGATTGCCTGAACAAACTAGATAGCACATCTCGTGCTACCTCTTGCGACATAGCCTGTGTTTTTTCTAGCTTATGAAACAAACTTGTGTACATCTGTTTGTTAGCAGTTGTCATCGTAGGATTGTGTGACATAAACAAAGCCACAATCTCATCAACTGTTAGATTCTTTTTATACTTCTCCATTGCGAGATCGACAGTCTGTTTAATCTTGCGTATCTCTTTTGAGAATATTTTATCTGGACACTTCATACCTTTATGGTCTTTGTAGAAGTCCAAATTCATTAACGATTTAATAATACTTAATTCCATGATGCAATAGTCCTTCTGATGGTGTTCATATCTGTGTCCTTTTTATATTTAATGTCATCGACTAAATTAATAGCTACAACGTCATCGACATAATTACGCATTTCTTTTGTAAATGCAAGTGTTTTCTTTTTTGCGTCAGGATCTAAAGCAATCATAACTTTATCATACCTTTGCATAAACTCTTTATGTGCGTAACTTAGAGATGTGCCTAGTATCGCCACACCTTCAGCTTGAGGGAAGGACATACTCACTGTAATAGCTGACACAACATCTTCAACAAGCACAGCTATGCTCTTCTTCTCTGTAGGTTTGAGAGTGTAATGAAGTGCCTTACCACCATACCTTAACCACTTAGGCAACGTCTTGTACAAACTACGTCCAATGGCATCGATCATTACACCCTCTTCGTTGTAGATAGGAAACACAGCACGATCATCTTTAATATCGTACAATACTTTAGCATCTACAGGAATATTCCATCTATGTAAAAAGTATATCATTCTTTTATCTTCAATAGCATTTGTTACATAGACAGGTAACACAAAAGCTTCCTCTTTAGGTTGTGACTCAGACACTCTAGATAACATACGAGAAATATCTTTTCTGTCATATCCTGAATGCACCTTGCCACGAATATAGCAACTAAGTTTGTAACAGTTATAAACAATATTACCATCTATCTTTGTCGCAGTAAAAGTGTTACGACTTCTACATGAGGGGCAATCCATTCTAATGCTTTCACCCTCACTGATATGTAAATCATTTATAAATGTATTTAAAGACATTTAGATGCTCCATTATTGTATTACAATTGTATATCGTAAGTGTTTTCAATTTGTCAACCCCCCACACATTAATAATTTAATGACTGTCTCTTAGATAGCGCACTTTTAGATGCATTTAAGGTGTGTTTTATGTAAGGAGTCACCGATTGTAGGTTCTGATGACCACTTACAGACATGATTTGTGTAATATCTACACCTGAATCCACCATCTCTGTGATTCCTGTCCTACGCATATCCATTACGTGTAACTCCATAGGAAGCTCACACACAGCCTTTATCTTATTTGCAATGAAAGACACTTGAGTTGACGTATATGGCCTGTATACCCCTTTAAATGGGCGTACAGAGGGTGCTACGTATTCTTGGAAGCCAAAGTCCTCATTCTGCTGTGTCAACATACGTGTTAGGTTATCAGAGATAGGCAAGAAAACTTCTGCCCTACGTTTAGATTGTTCTAGTGTTAGTATTTGATCATCAAAGTTGATGTTTTTCCATCTTAGAGTACGCATATCACCCACTCTTTGACACCATTCGTAAGCCATATGTGCAATCAGTCCTATGTTTCTCCATCTCCACTTGCTGTAGGCAGTATTTAGGAACAATTTGACCTGTTCTTTTGTCCATGACACCTTTCTAGCTCGTTCTTGTTGCCTTTCAATGCCTGTGAGAGGGTTAGTTGACACAATATCGTACTCAATTGCTACATTAAGCACCTTTCTAAGCACAGAATGACTCATATTAGCAGTTCGCACCCCTCTTTCTAGCCATTTTTCGTATGCTAACTTGATGTGTTGCCTAGATAACGCACCTAATTTAATATTACCTAGCATCAAACCTGTATCAATCTTTACCATTAATGCTGAATTAACAACATTGCAGTAATCTCTCTTAGTTTGCTCACGTAATTTATTAAAAGAGTTAGTTGTCTTATAAAACATGAATAAAGCATGAAGTGTGCTTTTGTCAGTTGGTATTTTCCTTTTCATATTGTCTCCTTTACACTCGTTCTGCCCCAGAGCAGAACACATTAGAATGGTGGCTCTGTATTTTCATCAGATGGTAGCCATATGTTGTACTCTTGCAACAGTTTTTCACTTTTTACAGGTACAAGAGGTGTTCTCACACCAAATTCGTCTAAAAATATCCTTAAATCATAAGGTATATCAGTATTTTCTGATTTGTCAATGGTATGTGTATGATTTTGTTGTAGATAATCCATCATTTACTTCCAAATCTAATTTTTTATAGAACTCTCGCACACTAGCAGTCGCATATCGCATCACATCTTCAGCTATTTCCTCATCAGGTATGTAGGATGCTAATAAATACAACATAATAGATGCTATGTCCTCATCATCTAAAGTTTTAGGTAATATTTTTGATACCTCATGCATTATCTTAACAAATGCAATCGGATCTTTTATTATTTCCATGTTTCTATACTCCTTATATCTACTCTCACACGTTTGTGTGGTTTCTTTCTGCCTTTCTTTGGTGGCACAAATTGTGGAGACTTACGGTCATTCAACATAGCTCTTGCTACTGGATTGACACGCACGATCTTGATCTTTTTCATTTTTATCTCCACAAATTACAACTTTTGGATAATGCCACATACTAATAAATCTTTTTTCAATATGCAACTCCCACAAGTAAGCAAGCACTATAATAAATAGTAAACTCTTCCACCTATTAGTCGTCCAAAAACCATTTATCTTTTTCATGGTCTAGTATCTGATCTTGAGTTAAGTGTGAAATAAGAGCAGATACAATTTCAGGATGTCTTTGCATTATTTCTACACTATCAGGAACTAATACAGCATTATTATATTTATTTTTATAATGCTTTTGTATTGTTTCTATTGCTGTTTCTAAATGATGGTGTATATAACTAATTTTCATACCTCTAGCCATCGCAAAAATTCCTCCATATTTTACAGTTTGCAGTTTGCTTACATACCCTCTCGTGTTTAGCATTCTCCCAACATTCACCATCAGGTATGTGCATCTTAACGAATGTATCCCATGTACCCATCGATGTAAACAAAATAATGGTAGGAAATACTAACATAAAAAATACTATTGCTAAAAAGGATAATCCAAATCCCTCATTATGATATGGTTTCATTTT
>VTLG01005730.1_pt1 | contig 48234 bp, 83 predicted proteins | sample 4694571 | NCBI WGS metagenome assembly VTLG01 (sample SAMN12604809, study PRJNA352737) | marine metagenome | biome: ENVO:00000447; feature: ENVO:00000209|ENVO:00000569|ENVO:01000036; material: ENVO:00002151; isolation source: viral sequences binned using virsorter ... | reverse complement strand
GCGGCCCAATGTCCCTTTACGGAAGTGACGATAGCAACGCCAACAAAACCAAAGCGGAAATTGGTGTCGCAAAATCGTCTAACACAAAAACTATTGTCTTTATAGATGATACAGAAGCACAACTAGCAGTCAATAAAAACAAAGGACTTAGCGGTCCTGGCTGGTGGGCTGTCGATACATACACAGACTGTCATGGTAAGACACGCTTCAAAACAGAGCATCTAGTAAACATTTGTGGACCTGAAGCTAACGCATCTGAGACACAAGCAGATGATGTATTCGGTGCAGACGTTACCTCAGTTATCACACCAGGAACAGTTGCTGACGTTACTACCTACGCTCCTGCTGGTGCGGTTGCAGTATTCAGTGACAACGGTGCTGCTGATGGATCCAGAACTGCTGGAACATACACAGTAACCAACGCTGCTGGTTCATCATCTGGTACAGGTGCTGACTTCACAGTTGTTGTTGCTGCTAACGGTGACCCAACAATCACTCTTGTATCTGGTGGTACAGGATACGCTGATAGTGAGACAATAACAATCGCTGACGCATCACTTGGTGGTGGTGGCGGTGCTGCTGTTGTTGTTACAGTAACTACTGCTGCTACAGCTGCTGCTACATTCACATTGAGTGGAGCATCATCTACTGGATCAGGTCAGTCACTTACATATCAGTGGCAGAGACAGGAATCTGGAAACACCAACTGGTCTAACCTTGCAGGTAAGACATCAGCAAATACAGGATCCCTTACAGGACTTACTGCTGCTGCTGACAACGGTGCCAAGTACAGATGTGTTGTTAACAACTCCATTGGTGGTACTACAGCATACAGTACTGCAGGTACACTAACCGTTAACGACAGAACGTAATGACGCATGAGATTTGATGAATTGAACGAGGACAATTACGTTCTCTTTGCTATTAAACATTATGATAACCCTCAAGCGGCAACGAAGGAAGATTTCTTTGAGGACATGAGACGCTTTAAGTATATTAAGCGTCTCCTCAAGAAATATCATAAGGGAACTGAGGTTAAACTCAGTCTTCTTTTGAATCATATCATAATCATATACAATGTATTTGGTGACGCTGCACCATTACTTCTCTTCTATAAAATGGAAAGAGATTACTGGTCAGATATTAAAGCAATCATGATGTTTTTAAATAAGTATCCTCAAGTGGATGAGAGTGAAAGTCTTAGAGCGATTGCTGTTAATGATTGTATACTAGAAGAACTTAGGCAACTATAATGGAAGGAGGACCACCTACCAACGCTGGACCAATTAACACCGCTACCACTGGTAAGGGTGCTATAATGGGATTCGATCCTGTTTTAAAGTTCTCTCGTAGATCTACTAAAGCACGAAAGAAAAAAGAATCTGCTAGTAAACAATGGGAACATCGTAGAGATGATCCAACCTACATAGATGGTAGGAGTAAACAGGCTCGTAAACTTATTAAACGTCTTACTAAGAAAAAGAAAATGGCTGAGGAACTAATCAAAGAAGATGAGAAGTCATCTGGATCTGGTGGTGAGACTACCAAACAGGCATACAAATTTATCAATCAGAAGCGTAAGGTTCAGAAGAAGCAAGAGCGTGAGAAGCGTGCTTCCAATCGTAAGAAAGAGATTGAATTAATCTCTCGTTCTAAGGCTGCTGACTATGCTAAGAGAGGTAAGGAACGTCAGAAGAAGTTAGCAACTCAAATAAAGACACAGAAGAACTCCTTTGAGTTTGGTGATGGTCTAGTGTATCTTGAATCACTATGTGAGTTGGCTGATGAAGGTAAGATTACAACCTTCTTCTTCGCTGATGACACTGAACTAGAGTTGACACAAGAGCAAGCATCTGTTATAGTTGATAGGTTCAATCAATTATCAGAAGAGCATAAAGAGAAACTTGTCAACATGCTTCCAGAGAGCAAGGAGATCTTTACTACTTTCATGACCATGTAATATGAAACTTGGATATTGTGATATATTAACTGAGGAACAATCCAAGAAAGTAGTACAAAGTGTAGACAAACTAGAAAAGGTTTGGATCCGTAGGGCACCCGTCCCTATGGATTTTTTTACTGTTGGTGCAGTTACTTACATGGAAGGGGTAACTAGTATTGGAAAGTATCATAAGCATAAGGAGGTTTTAAATCCTGTACTTAAGAAACACTTTGGATGGGTCTATGATATTCTTTGTGAGAAGTTTTCGGAGTTGCTTGGTGATCCAGTAGAACTGGATGATAAGTTAGCTTACCCTGGGTTCCATGTCTTTGGTCATAAACCAGGTCAAGTCTCTGCACCTGAGTGTGCTGATAGGTTTACTAAACCTTTAGCATCTTTGCATGTTGATATCCAGTATAGAGATCACATGCCTATATGGAAGACTTATGATGAGTATGATTTAGAAGAACCATTTTCATTTACTCTACCTTTAGAGCTACCTAAGCATGGTGGTGGTCTTTTTGTATGGGACTGGATGAACATGGATAAAGAGATGATTGCTAAGTTTAATTTTCAATCAAACTCTGATAAGGATACAACCCTTAAGACTTTTATGGAACATGCTGAGGATGTAGACTTCAAGAACCGTCCAGAGTTTTATGAATCAAATCCAGCATTACAACATACATTAGAAAGAGTTACTACAACTGCTGATGAATTCATTAGAGGTGTTGGTGATCCTAGAGAGAGTAAAGAGTTCTGGGATAATGGATCAATACCTATGAAGTATGATCCTATATACGATACTAAACCAATGGTTATGCCCTATACAATAGGAGAATCATGCTATCATACTGGGCATGTATTGCACCAGATAGTTCCAGGTTATAAACTTACAACTGATGATAGAAGAGTTACTTTGCAAGGACATGCTGTGAGATGTGATGGGGTATGGAGACTTTACTTTTAGGATTTAATAGGATACCTGTCCTTACTGAGGAAGAGAATGAACGTGTGTTCCAAGAACTCCTTGGGATGAGGAACATATGGTTAGCAAGGACTAACTGGCATCCAGCATTAGAAATAGCAGGAGCAGATAGTGGTATAGAGGATTATGTTCATTACTATACTGTTGGTGCTACTCTCTATATGGATGCTAGGGATAGAGGATGGAAGTTTTATCATAAACTATATCAAATGTATAACCGTGTTCTTAGAAAGAAACTCGGATGGTTATATGATAAGTTTATAATAGAACTACAGAAAGAACTAGGAGATTGTGAGTATGAGGATGGTCTAGGTCTTCCAGGGTTTCATATCTATGAGTTCGATCAAGCACCTGATCAGAGAAAGCATCATCGTTGTCTTCATTATGATGGACAGTGGTGGTATGGTAGGAATCATTTCAGAAAGAAGTATAAGGATATTGATTTCAAGAACCAGTTAAGTTATACCTTTAGCATTAAGGTACCTCATAATGGTGCTGCTATTGCATTGTGGGATCTTCCAGAAGAACATAAGAGGAAGGCAAATGATATTAAGTATATGATTTATCGAGATGTTATAGGTAGATATGAGAACGTAGAGTATGTTAAGGAGATAAAAGCAGGTAATACTATTGAGGATCCATGGAAGTATAAATTGTTTGATGATGATTGTGGTGACTTGGAACAGTACGTCCCAATTATCATTCCACATATAGAAGGGTATTCATTCTATTACTATGGTATGATCATGCATCAGATGATTCTAGGAGATAGTTTTAAGAGGGGTGATTATAGGATTACATTTCAAGGTCATGGTCTGAAGTGTGATGGTAAGTGGAGGTTATTCTGGTGAGCATCTGGGGATTTGTAGATGTATATAAATTACATCCCAAGTTTGATTTGATACATGAAAGGTTTCCTGGTATTCAGAAAGAGTTTCGTGATAATCTAGAGAGTTTAAAGTTTGGACATTGGTATGATGATGTAGCACACTCTAAGAGTGGTGGTGTTTACAATCCAGTTGCTGCACCTCTCTATGGTGAGATGGATGAGCAGCAGGAACAACTTTGTATGATAGAACAGTTTGAGCAGGATATGTTTCAATGGCAAGGTCTACGTGCTCACCAGAATGTTAATTGGTTACCTACTCTTTCTCAAACTTTAATTGATATAGGAATTACTAGGAGAGCATCTATTGCTAGTATGAAACCCAAGGCAAAGATACCATTACATAGGGATGGAGATCCTAATCCCCCAGATGGTATTGTTTTACGTGGTATCATTGGACTGGACGTGCCCGTAGAAGAGGGGAAGAGGTGTTATATTATGGTAAGGAATAGACCTAAGAAAACGTGGCACACAAGGGATATTAAGAACGAATCAGTATGTTTGTTCCAACCTAATGCAATTCATTCAGTCATTAATCAGATTAATGGGTGGAGATATGTGGTTCTCTTTGATACTGTAGTACGGTTCCAAGATTATCCTGAGTTGGTTTCTACTTGTAGATCTACAGGGGTGTGGGCTAACCTTGATTAAGTTCTGGACTATTGATGATATTAATCCAGGACTTCATAAGGTATTGGATAGATTTGATTTGATTCAGGAAGAGTTCTTAGAGAATAAGGATAAACTTTCTTGGAAGTCATGGGGATATGATGCAGGATACTTTGGACAGAAGAACATAGCATATCAAGGATGGGAAGTTGCTGGTCTCTTTGGTGAGGACTATGGCAGTGAGGGTGAGTGGAAGTATGGTAGTGAAGAAATGGTAGGTAGTACCATTGCCATGACATCTACTAAAGGATTATGTTTCTGTAAGGAGAATGTGGTTCATCTTCCTATATTAACTAAGCTTTTATATGATGCTGGTGTTAAGAGAAGAGTGGGTATCAGTGTGACATATCCTGGTCGTGGTATTGATTGGCATGTAGATGATGATCCTGAACGTGAGGATGAGATGGTTATCAGAGGTTTAATAGGATTAGATGTTAGAGTAGATGAAGGTGAGGAATGTTTTCTTGGGTTGGGAACACCCAAGAAAGAACAGAGGAGAGATATTAGAAATGGCCAGAGTATATTCTTTTATAGTAGGATGCCTCATCGTGTTGTTAATGAGTTGAAGCATCCACGGTATTGTATAATATGTGATCATGTCATTCCTAAAGAGAAAATGAAGAGAATAAATACTCAGGATGGGACAAGGGGTAAACGTGACAGACGTTAACAACGCAATTATAATACGTCTGGAAAAGATCGTAGATTCCTTACAGGAAAATTCTGTAAAGATGAGCCAACTTCTGGCAGTTCATTCTGAGAAGTTGGATAAGCAGGACAGAATAGATGCAGTACTCTTTGAGAAAGTAGAGAGTGTTCACCGAGAAGTAAATCGTAAAGCAGAGGAGATAAAGAAGGGTTGTGAAAGAGATATCAGAAAAGTTGATGACCGTCTTCAGGTCATGGAGAAGAAAATGTGGTCTATTTTTGGTGGTCTTGCTATTATATCTTTCCTCGTTAGTCCAGTCGGACAGAAAGTAATCCGTCCACTCTTGACAGTGCCGACAGAACCTGCTACAGTAATACCACCGCTAAGACAAATGGATGAGTTATCTCGATACCAAGTATCTGAACTTGGCATCAGCATCGCTACAGAAGTACAAAAGACTTAAGCCTGGCGTATGGACATTTCGTTGTCCTTACTGTGGAGATTCAAAGAAGCATAGAAATAAGACCAGAGGATATATCTTCGCGGTCAAAGGGGATCATGTGTTTAAATGTCACAACTGTGGTATCACACGATCCTTTTCTAATTTCCTAAAGGATCAGGCTCCTCATGTGTATGATGAGTATGTGATGGAGAGATATAAGGAGGGTACTACAGGTAAAAATGTACCTAAACCTGACCTTAATAAGTTTATTACAAAACCTGATTTCAAACCGAAACGAAAGGTTAATCTCGAACCTCTCTCCAGTCTAAATAAATCACATCCAGCAAAGGTCTACGCATTAGGGAGGGGAATACCAGAGAATAAAATCAATCAATTATACTACTGTCCAGAGTTTAAAAAATGGACAAACACAAAGAAGCAAACGTTCTCCAGTATCTCTAATGACGAGCCCCGAATCATTATTCCACTCAAGGATAAAGATGGAAACCTTATAGGTTTTCAGGGTAGATCTATGGAAGCAAATCCTAAGATGAGATATATTACAGTGATGCTGGAAGAGGATGCACCTAAACTATTTGGACTTGATAAGATAAATGAAAGTGAACCAATTTACATCGTGGAAGGACCGATTGACTCCCTCTTCTTGGACAATGCCGTTGCGATGGCTGGGTCTGATGTTGATATTCGGTCGTTTGGTTGGGGCGATTATATTTGGGTTTATGATAACGAACCTCGTAGTAGACAAATCACAGACAAACTCTCCAAGTCAATCGACTACGGAGATAAAGTAGTGATCTGGCCAAATAATATTGAGCAAAAGGACATCAATGATATGTCCAATGCTGGTATAAATGTTAAAGATGTGGTACAATCTAATGTGTACCAAGGATTAAAAGCAAAGTTACAACTATCAAACTGGAAGGTATGAGCAACGGAATTAAAGTAGTTAAGAGAGATGGTGTAGAAGAACCCATCAACTTAGAGAAAGTTCACAAGATGGTGGAGTTTGCCTGTGATGGATTGGCAGGAGTATCTGCTAGTCAAGTAGAGATACAATCAGGTTTACAGTTCTTTGATGGTATAAAGACTAGTCAGGTACAAGAGATTCTGGTTAAGTCTGCATCTGATTTGATTGATTTAGATCATGTTAACTATCAGTTTGTTGCTGCTAGACTATTGTTGTTTGGATTACACAAGGCAGTCCATAACCATTATGAAAAGACACCACCTCTTCCTAATCATATAGAGGCATGTATAAAGAAGGGTGTGTATGATCCTGGTATTGCTACTAAGTATACTCCAGAGGAGTGGCAAGAGATTGACAGTTGGATAGATCAGGGTCGTGATTACCTTTTCACTTATGCTGGATTGAGACAGGTAGTAGATAAATATTTGGTACAGGATAGAAGCACTGGGGAACATTATGAAACCCCACAGCAAATGTATATGATGATTGCTGTGACTTTATTCCAGAATTATCCACAGGAGACGAGGTTAGATTATGTCAGAAGATACTACAACGCAGTCAGCAAGCACAGAATCAACATCCCAACACCAGTCATGGCAGGAGTGCGAACCCCGCTTAGACAGTTTGCATCCTGTGTTCTCGTTGATGTTGATGACACGATTGACAGCATTTTCAGCAGTGACATGGCTATTGGTTACTACGTTGCACAAAGGGCGGGAATTGGCATCAACGCAGGTAGAATACGTGGCATCAACAGCAAAATCAGAGGCGGCGAAGTTCAACACACGGGTGTCGTCCCGTTTCTCAAGAAATTTGAAGCGACTGTCAGATGTTGCACTCAAAATGGCATCAGAGGTGGATCAGCAACTGTCCACTTCCCCATCTGGCACCAAGAAATAGAAGACATCCTTGTACTGAAGAACAACAAAGGTACAGAGGATAATCGAGTAAGGAAACTTGACTACTCAATTCAGATATCTAAATTATTTTATGAAAGGTTTATCTCTAACAAACAGGTCACGCTTTTTTCTCCTCATGATGTGCCAGGGCTTTATGATAGTTTTGGTACAGATGCTTTTGATGAACTATACGTAAAGTATGAGAATGATACAAGCATCCCTCAGACTAAGATCGGTGCTCAAGAATTAATCCTTGCACTCTTAAAGGAGAGAGCAGAGACAGGTCGTCTATACATTATGAATATCGATCATTGTAATAGTCATTCATCTTTCAAAGACAAGGTTAACATGAGTAACCTATGTCAAGAGATCACTTTACCTACAGATCCTATCAATCATATTAATGATCAGGGTGGTGAGATAGCATTGTGTATTCTATCTGCTATTAATGTAGGTAAGGTTAATCATCTTGAAGAGTTGGAAGAACTATGCGACCTTGCAGTTAGAGGACTGGAAGAGTTGATTGACTACATGGAATACCCTGTGGATGCTGCCAAGCGTAGTACTTTAGCACGTAGATCATTAGGTATAGGATACATTGGATTAGCACATTACCTTGCTAAGAACAAAGTTCAATATGATTCACAAGAGGCATGGCAATTAGTACATGATCTAACTGAAGCATTTCAGTATAATCTTCTCAAGTCATCTAATAATTTGGCTAAAGAGAGAGGAGCATGTGAAGGTTTCCAGCACACCAAATACCATGATGGAATATTACCAATAGATACTTATAAGAAAGATGTTGATGACCTTGTACCAAACAAACTTAACTATGATTGGGAAGCTTTGCGAGCATCCATATTGGAGGATGGTCTACGGCACAGCACCCTATCTGCACAGATGCCAAGCGAGAGTTCATCCGTGGTCTCTAACGCAACTAATGGCATTGAACCACCAAGGGACTACCTCTCAGTCAAGAAGTCCAAGAAAGGACCACTCAAACAGATCGTACCTTCGTACTCTACTCTGAAGAATGCCTACACATTACTGTGGGATATGAAGAATAATGATGGGTACATAAAAGTTACAGCAGTTATACAGAAGTTCTTTGACCAAGCAATTTCTGGCAACTGGAGTTATAATCCAGAGAACTATCCTAATAATGAAGTACCTGTGTCAGTAATGGCAACAGATCTTCTCACCACATACAAGTATGGGTGGAAGACTTCTTACTATCAGAATACATATGATGCTAAGAAGGATGATGAACCATCACATCCTATTGGATGGAAGGATGATGTTCCAGAATCTAAAGTATCTGCTTTAGAAAGTTTAGTAAATGAAATTGAAACTTCCAATGAGGAAGCATGTGAATCCTGCACGATCTAAGAATGTATAGCGATGAAGATAAGTTCAAGGGGGTGACGGTATTCAATACCAACCCTGTTGATACTAAAAAACAACCCATGTTCTTTGGACAACCACTAGGTCTCCAAAGGTATGATGAATATAAGTATCCAGTCTTTGATAAACTGACACAACAACAGTTAGGATATTTCTGGAGACCTGAAGAGGTATCGCTTCAGAAAGATAGAGCAGATTATAAGATGCTGACACCAGAGCAGAAGCATATATATACTTCTAATCTGAAGTATCAGATCATGCTAGACTCAGTGCAGGGTCGAGCACCTGGTATGGCATTTATGCCTTACTGTTCTCTTCCAGAGTTGGAGGGTGCAATGAATGTGTGGCAACTCATGGAGATGATCCATAGTAGGTCGTACACATATATAATAAAGAACGTATACCCAGACCCAGGTGAAGTTTTCGATACAGTACTCGGTGATGAAAAGATATTAAGTCGTGCAGACTCAGTAACTTCAGCCTATAATGAATTAATAAATCATGCACACGAATATGACAGCGGGAACATCTGGAGGATGGCCACGGAAGGTCATCCCAACGGAACTTATGACAGAAAAGAACTCAAAAGAAAACTCTATAGAGCAATCGTCAACGTCAACATTCTTGAAGGTATTAGGTTCTATGTCTCCTTCGCTTGCTCGTTTGCATTTGGTGAACTCAAGATTATGGAAGGATCAGCTAAAATTATCTCTCTTATCGCCAGAGATGAAAGCCAACATCTTGTCCTTACTCAACAGATCCTCAAAAACTGGCAGGAACATGGTGACGATGAAGAAATGGTGGAAATCGCTGCAGAAGAAAAATCCAACGTCATAGAGATGTTCAAGAATGCTGTTGATGAAGAGAAGGCATGGGCTGAATACCTCTTTAAAGATGGTAGTATGATAGGACTTAATGAGAAGTTACTATCACAGTACGTAGAGTTTACTGCTAACAGACGTATGAGAGCGATAGGACTTGATCCTATCTATGATATATCTGCAAGAAATAATCCTTTACCTTGGACACAGTATTGGTTAAATAGTAAGGGACAACAAAACGCACCACAAGAGACGGAGATTGAATCGTATGTCGTCGGAGGAATCAAACAAGATGTCGAAGGAGACACCTTCTCAGGATTCTCCCTCTGATAAGATAGAATGGAAACTTGAGGATATGATGAAAGCATATAAAGAATCTTGTTGTGATGATTGGGAAGATTTTGCTGGTGGATAACTGGAGAGAAGAGTATAAAGCATATACTAGTAGCAAGTATGAACTTGATCTATTGGAGAATGGACCTAGAAGTCTTGCACAGTCATGGATGATGGGTGCATTGTATAATAAGTGGAAGAAAATTAAAGGAATAAAGGATCCAGAACCCCCAGACTGTAGCAGTTCGTTACAAGAATGGGAAGAAAGTATCAAGAAATACCAAAAGGGTTGACTATATAGTATAACTGTGTTAGTATTAGCACATACGTTCAACCCATTAGGGTCGCAAGTAAGTCGCGGAACGGTCTCGTTCATCCCATGATTCCTGTTTTAATTGCCACCGCTTTATCCTGCTCTGATGCTGAGGCACTCGTCAGTAAGATGAGAACCTATAAAGTTGAAGAGGAGACTAGATCTGAAATGATTCAGATTGTTAAAGAGGAGACACCAGGATGTTGGGACGCAAACGACTAAAGGAACGGATTAAAAACCCAACTACTTTAGGAGTAAACCTCATGGCACAAGTCACATACCGTGGTGTTAAGTATGACACCGCCAAGCCTAAGCAATCAACATGCAATAAGTCAGATCTGACTTATCGTGGAGTTAAGTTTAAAAAAGAACTTTGCACTGCTTAGACACTTACTTATTCTAAACTTATCCCTGACTACATACTGTAATCGGGGATATTTTTTTATGCAAAAAGGTAGATTAAAAATATTAATAGATCAACTTGAGGAGTTATTAACAGAATTAAAGGTAGAAGTTTACGCGGATAAAGATTCTTATCTTGACAAGAATGGTGATCAATGGTATAGTGGTGATGACGATGACGGCTATCCAGACTAATAATGAAACAGATCAGCAAACTTTGGAAGGAGACTATGAGAACCCCTGGACCTATAAGGGTTCAACTTTTACTTCTTCTGACATTAACGGCTTCTTCGGTTACGTCTACTGTATTACAAATCTCACAACGGGTAGGAAGTACATCGGCCGAAAGTACTTTACCAGTAGTAGAAAGCCTAGAGGTGGGAAACGCAAAGTTACGTCTGAGAGTGACTGGAAACGCTACTACGGAAGTTCTAAGCAACTTACAGACGACGTTAAGAAACTTGGACGCTCAATTTTCAGAAGAGAAATCCTCAGTCTCCACAGGACAAAAGGGTGGGTAAACTACGAAGAGACCAGACAATTGTTCCTAAATAATGTACTGAGTGAGGATGAGAATTTTTATAATTCTAATATTCTTGGCCGCTATATGAAGAAGGATTATTTTAATGAACAACGCACCACCGATACTTAAAGAGCAGTGTGAAAGACTGTTGGAATGGATGCAGAATCGGAGTGATGAACTCATAGCAGATAAGCAGTATGATGATATGTTTGCACTGTATACTGAATGGCATGAGTGGATTGAAGAAGACAACCCTACATTATTAGCATTGGTTAGAGATGAAGAAATCTGACGTAGATTACCTATATGATTGGGCATCTCGTACTGAATTTCCTTTGAGAAAGGCACCAACTTCTGTTGGTTATGCAAAGGATAGTAATACAGGAGACGATAAAGATATATACTTCTGTTGGCTCAAGGCAAGACGAGATACTCATGGTGGTGTCAGAGAAAGTGTTGTTGATGATCCCAGAGCATTAGAAATATTACAACAGGAAGAGATACTGCTTGCAACAGTAGCAGTCTTCACTCCCGATACAGATTTACCGAAACACAAAGATCCAGATGTATATGATAAACCTTATAGGAGGATACAGATTCCATTGAGCGTATGTCCTGAACAGTATATGATCTGGGAAGAGACTGGAGAAACTATTCACTGGCAAGATGGAGAAGCACAGGTGTGGGATGTTATGGATCATCCTCACTCTGGTTATAATCATTCAGAAAACGATATGGTGTTTCTATTTTTAGATATTCAAAAGACCGATGATAACAGTACGCTGCAAGAAGTGTAACGAAACTATTACTTCACTGCATGAACATGATTACAAAGTGTGTGGTTGTTCCAACCAAACTTATGTAAGAGGTGATATAATGGGTGGTAATAATTTAAGTGAGGTAGTTCAAGTAACTATACCTAAACCACCTAAGATAGAACCAGAACTTAAGTTGGGAACAGATGCCCCTAGGAAAAGAAGAACTAGATTAATTGATGTAGACATTCGATGAACGTTTATCAGTTTGAAAAGATTGTGAATGGATTTTCTTGTCTTAAGATACTCCATGAGATCAATGACTTTAATCCTCTTAGTCGTAATGCTTGGATAGGTATACATGATGAACCTGATAATGCAATTGAAGCATACATCTTAGATTCATACTCATTTTTATTTGAGGATCAGTTTCATGGTGTAGTTGGATTTGAATGGTGGTTTCATGTCATGGATAATGATAGAAGTATGATTACATTTCATGCTGATCATGATGAAGCTCATCGAATACAAGAAGGTGAGATGAAGTATCCATTATTATCTACATGTACATACTTTGATCAAGATAGGAATCCAACTATCTTTTTAAATGCTCAACACAAGAGTAAGTTTGAGAGACATGTAGAACCTTGGCCACCTACAGAAGCAGTCTTTTCTTACCCTGCTAGAGGTAAGATGGTTGCGTATGATCCCACCTATATACACGGGATATTACCAGGAAGTAAAGGTCGCACTTCTTTATGGTATAATGTATGGGGATACAAACCAAACTATATGGAGAGAGTTGGAATACCTCGTAGAGGATTTCTTTCTGATACGACTCATAGATCTACCTTTATAGGTTGTCCATCTATAGAACCAACTGCTTATCTTGGCGAGACCAAGACCATAGGTTTAGAATGTAATCACAAACGTATAGATTTAATTGGACCAGTTGGTGCCATTGCTGCTGGAACTTTATGGAGGGTACAACAATGATTGAAATTAACGAATCAGATCTTAAGGAAAAAGAAAATCACTACATAAAATTAGCAGAGGAAGGTGAAGCTATACTGGTAACTAAACCAGATGGTAACAAATATATGATGGTTCCACACGATCCATCTATTATGAATGGCATCTGCGATATTTGAATCTAAAAACCCATGAGTGTAATTATCTATCAAGAGCATTGTGATTTGCTGGAGAAAGAGAACGAGGAACTTAGGGAAGAAGTTGCTTTCCTTCAGATGCAATTGGAGTACAAGACATTGGGACCACCAATTCATTCACTGGATGACAAGCTAAATAAATAAAAAGCTTTTGTATAAATGGATTGGCAACCACATATAGTTGTTAAGGCAGATAATAGTTCTGTCGTCAAGACAGCGACCACAGCATTAAGAACTTTGGATGTAGGCTTTCCAGGAAAGAAAGCAATAGTTCATTTCATTGGTACTAACCTAGACGTAACTAAGGAGATTAAATCTCAGTGCGGAAAGGGAGGTCATAAGTTCGTACAATATCCACCATCAATAAGGCAGTCACAGTTACACCATACTATTTGTAGTAACAGTAGACTGCCTGTTGTATTGATTAGGGGTACAGTAGTCTTCTATGAAGATATGAGTGACTATAGTACTACTAAGTTGTTTGGTGCTGACTTCCAACCTAAGAGATATATGTACAAGGGTAATGATAAAGTCATTACACTTGGTGGAGTAGAGAAGAGTGTTATATTTGTACCTGAACCTGTTAAATTAGTTGGTAAGGTTGAGGAGATCACAGCAGTATGGAGGTCACCTGCTCAACGTGCACTACCTACAGAGAAAAGAAGGTGGTGGGATTCACAGTGGATGATTATGGATGGAGTATGTTATCAGCAACAGTCTGGTATCTTTAATTTAATCTACCATTGGGATAAGAAATTGGTTTCTGATTTCAATAAGAAGACTGCTGCAAAGTATGAGAGTGTATTTGCTGGTAATGATTTCCCAGATATGTTTAAAGCAATGAATGAAAATGGTGAGGATACTAGTCTCATTACTAAGTTTATTGATGCTGCAATTAACGATGATTGGAAGACGATTAAGGGATCGAAGAAGAAATATCTTGACAGCATCAAGGATACTGTGATATAATCGTGCTATATATAAACAGCGACAATACTGTTTATGACTGACCCCGTAAAGGAGGAAGTAAAAAAGAAAGATAAACCGAAAGGTCCATTAGGTAAGATCAAGGATGCAATACTCCCTGATGCCGAGGAACAAGCAGCTATCATAAGTACAGCTGTCCGTATTACCGTATTGGCCTGGTCGGGCGGAATCTTGACGTTAAATTACGTGTCGATTCCAGGAGTACCTCAACAAAAAATAGATCCGACATTTATAGCTTCAGTTTTTACTGGAGTTTTAGCTAGCTTCGGAATTCAGACCGCATCTAAGAAAGGTGATGGTACTATGAAGATGAATGGCAATGGTAGTCCTAACGGTGGACCTCCACCTGTTACTGCTAAAGACATTGAAGCGATCATGGCTAAAGCTAGTGCTGGTCCTGTTCAAACTATTAGAGTTGAGCAAGCACCTCTTAAAATCACTACTGATTCAAAACCCCCTGAAAAATTCACAATGTAGAACCATGCAAAAAATTGTAAATGTACTTGCTATTGCGAGCTTCGCTGTATCTGGTGCCGTTGTTATTGGTGGCGTTACTTTATATGCCAACCGTGGAAAAATTATTGATAATGTCAAGTCTCAAGTCATGGATAGCGTGGCTGGTGCACTTGGTCCCGCAGTTGGTGGAGCACTACCTGACGTAACTGGACCTGCACAAGCACCTCCAGGAGCACCTGCTGCAGGACTAGGACTTCCTCAGTAATGGCGAGTGATCATTCCATTGATGGGAATGAAACTAAAGAAGAGAAGATAGAAAGAGCATTATGTCTCTTTCTTGAATCTGTTCACAAGCCTGACCATCAATTAAGAGGGTGTGCCCACAACCAGAAATGTTTTCATGAGCTGATGATGGTACGAAATCATGTGCTAGACTACCTACATAACATGAAACGTGAGGAACTCTACCGTGAATGGCAGATTGACTAAGGTAGATATGGAGGCTTATGTCATGAAGATGAAGACTGGTCTCCATGAAAAGTATTGGTATCCTGAGTGGGATGAGAGGCAGCGTGGTGCTGCCCAAAGAATTTTAACGAACGTCCTAGAAAGATTAGATGAATACTGGATGTAATGAGCGAGATCCCAAGGATACAAGTAGGAAACATTAATGAGATAGGTGTACCAAACATTTATAGTTGGTACGTACCTCATATCTATGCTCCAACAGTAGTAGCACCAGGTCACCCTAGTGTACTACAATTCATTGGTAGACCTATCATAGACATGCCAGGTTGTGTTGAGGTACACAAGGAAGAGAATAGAAAGACAAAATTTCTACCTGAGCTGGCTGATGATGATCCTAAAGATATTATGACGTTGTGTCCTGATGGATTCTATCCATCATACGATGCAATGAATTATGAACCAGAGCAATTAATAATTACAAGAGAAGCACCACCCCCTGATGTTGTACCTCCACCAGAACCACCAGGAACGCCTGAGACCCCTGAAACTGGTGACTTAGGAGAAGAAGAGGTACCTTGTCCTGGTCCTAATCAACCAAGGATAGGAACACTTGGACCTAATGAGAAAGAAAAGGTATCGGGATATGAGTTACAGAAAGATCCTGTCAATCCTGGTAAACAAATTTGTGTGATATTATATACGGACATTGGACCAGTAGAACAGTATCTACCTAGTGCACAGGTAGCATCAACTACGGCTGCTATTGCGACTGTTGCTGGAGCGAGTGCCCTACTTGCCAAACCCCTAGCTGATCTGCTGCTGAGAGTTTTTCGTCCTGCGATAAAGACGGCTTTGACCAAGGCCAACGCCATCCTTGGAAGAACCCCTTACCGCCCGACTCAATCTGAGATTCGGACGAATGAGTATCGGAAGAAGAAGGGGCAGGCTCCGATGAAGTTTGGTCAGAAGAAGAAACCTCTGAAGAAAGCTGAACAGAAGAAGGAGTAATTCCTTTTGGATTTGCTGAGAGAGTATGTGTGTGTTGTGCTACTACTCCAGGTGGATTAACAAGTACTACGTCTGCACATACCTTAGCGTAGTCTGACTTAGGATGGAACATGATACCAGCCTTCATCAATTCACCACAATTTTTTAGACGAGCTATCTCAAAGTCTAATCGTTTGTTAGCAGTTGCTTGATTCATTGCTTCTATATTTGCTGCAGCTGCTGTCTTACATAATGCTTGTAGTTCTTTATCTAATGGACGTGACCATGTAGCAGACACACCTAATGAAAGGTTATAATTCTCTGTCTGATTGGTACGAGTAGGCATATAATATAAAACATTTCCTGGGTTATCGATCTGTCCATCGTCGTCAGCATCATGAACGTCATACACTGGCTCATCATAGTATCGTTCAAAGGGACGCTTGAAAGCACCTGCTCCAGTCACATAGGGTGTGATGTTCATGGTAGCACCTTGGCACTGGATTCCACCACCATAGGTGTTAGTTATATACGGTCCTTGTAAAACTTGTATAGCTTGATTGGTTACTGAGCCCGAAGAGTTGGCTATGGGATTTGCAGTTGCTGATACACCACCAACGTCAGCTGCATAGGTAGGTGTGCATGTTAGTACTGCTACTGCTATTGTTGGAATATACTTGTCGTATCTGTGACGCTTGTTACGGTGGTGGATCTTTGAATCACGGTGTGCGTCTGAAGCCCTGGTCCGCTGTAATGTTCCGTGAATTGAAAGGCTGCTCCTGGAACTGACTGTACGAAGTTTGGTTTGTTTGCTGATGATAGATCTAATCCAGTCCATGTCGAAGTCACACCGTTAGTAGTAATATTTGTATTAGTTGTCGCATCAGGTGCGACGTTAGTGGATCCTGCTTCTAACTCAACCCCTGTCCCAGAGACAGAATAAGTCCAGCCTGTAGCATAGTCCATGGAATTTATCGTCTCCGTTACGGTAGACGTTGTTTCCGTATGGCTCGTCATCGAGCCCTGGGTGAAGTTAGGCACCACGGGAACTGCATGTGCAGCGGAACCGCACATGAACAGTACCCCTATAGCTAACTTCTTAAACACCTTATCTAATTTGTAGTTCAGTTACAAATTGACCTGTTGTATTTGTACCTGCACCACCACCAACTGCTGTTAGTGTATGTGCTGAGGTTACAGTACCTGTACCAGTTCCAGTACCAACAGCTGTTGCTGCCTGGTTGGAGTAGTCACTAAGAGCACCTACAGCTGGAGCAGTAGTTTCAATTACGTCTCCTTGGATGAATGATTGGCTAAAGCTGAACGCACCGCCAGCAGTTGTCTGGCTTGCTACACCAATAGAGCCTTGTCCAACTCCTGATGTGAGTGTGCCTAGTCCACCGACTTTATTGTCAGCAGAGTTACCACCAGCAACGTCCATTGTGACACCAGATCCAGAAACGGTATACGTTGAACCGATTCTTTCAGCTGTATTATATGCAGCACCCGTATGTAAGTTCACACTTGATGTCATACGGTGTGTGATATCAGCGAATGCAGGACTAGAAAATCCCATTAACATAACAAGAGGAAGTAATTTTTTCATTTAATTTACACCTTTCCCTGTAGTATATGTATATGATTTATCATTGTTATGTAGGTAACATATCATAAGCACTTATACCCACCATAGGTAGGACTTATGGACGTTCGGAAGTCCACACCTATGGGGCTTGACACAGATTTAATCTTTGCTATATAATATTGTTACGTTTCTTAATGAAGTTTTATGACTTCTTCAACAGCCAGTACCAAACGTTATGTTACTACTGAGGATGGAGGCAGACAGAATATGTTTGCTGCTGAACCACAGATCGAAGTAATGGAAGGTTTTGATTACTGGAAGAACGCAGAACAACTCAATGGTCGCCTAGCGATGATTGGTTTCTTTGCAGCGGTACATAACTATATCATCTTCGGATGGATAGTTCCAGGTATCGGTTGACCTTAAGGTCTTTACACCACCAGCAAATGCTGGTCACTTTTAACCCTCAATCTAAAAAGGAGAAAAACAATGACACCAGAAGCAGAAAAGTTTAACGGTTGGATGGCAATGATTGGATTCGTTGCAGCAGTCGGTGCATATTTAACAACAGGTCAAATCATACCAGGTATTTTCTAATGACACAAGCAGACATCTTTTGGAGAGCAAACGGAAGAGCAACTATGATGCTTTTCTGGGCAGGTATAGCGGTCTATACAAAACTCCAATACTTTTCCTAAAAGTTTACAAAACTAAATAGTTATTCGTAACAATTCTAAACAATACAATGAGCGACTTATCAGCCGCAACAGAATCAGTATCACCATTACTAGCAGTCCTCTGGGTGTTTTATCCCATGGCTGCTTTAGTATTGATTGAATTAATTCTAAGAGCACTCAGCAATGATGACGATGATGATACTAATGGCGGTAAAGGTATAAGAGTTGCTCAACCCCAACCAATAGCAGTACCATCAGGAGCATAACATGCCATTCATTATTTTCGGTTGCGTATTAGCAGCAACAGCATACAGTAATGTGTTTTCATTTGTATTGCAATGATACCATTAGCAGTACTTTTAAATTCAATACCTCCAGGCTCTAGAGATCTTTTAGAGTTTGGATTTTTTGTTAGTGTAGGTATAACTGCAGGATCATTAGGTTTAATCTAATGGAGATCGTTCAGCTGACTGTGATGATGTGTGGTGGAGTTATTATCTTCACTACCCTTTGGCTAACAATGATGTACGTCATGATGGAGGATTGACAAATGCAGGATATATACGTATAATAAGTTACGTAGTAGATTCTGATCCATGAGAGAACAAATAATTAAGGCACTCCTTGCTCATGCTCAAGGTGATATCGCCAAGCATAAAGCAAACGTTGAAGTATATCTTACCAACCCAGTTGGTATAGGTGAGCATTCAAATGTCCTTGAGGCAATTGAAGAGGAGTTGAATATGATTGCTAAGTATCAAGATCAGATTGATGTAATACAAAAGTATTTTAAATCATGACCACGTTATCTAAGGATATAAAATCAGGTACTAAGAAGTCACACTCTGCAGCGGAGAACACAAAGTTCGTCGCTGCATTTCTTCGTGGTGTCATCAGTGAAGAGAACTATAGAACACTTATAAAAGATCTTTACTTTGTGTATGCTGCCATTGAGCAAGAGATGGAGAGGTTGAAGGATGATAAGTACATTGCTCCTATTAATTTTAAAGAACTCAATCGTATAGAACAACTCAAGATGGATGTTAGGTACTACTATGGTCCTAACTGGAGATCAATCATTGCACCATCAGAGAGTGCTGTTCAGTATGTTGAGAGAGTGCATGAGGTAGCAGATAAAGATTCTTATCTGTTGGTAGGACATCACTACACCAGATACCTTGGTGATCTATCTGGTGGTCAGATACTTAAAGGCATAGCAGAGAAGGCATTGAACCTAAGAGAAGGTGAAGGTCTAAAGTTCTATGAGTTTGATAAGATAGATGATAAGAAAGAGTATAAGAATAAGTATCGTACTGCACTAGACAATCTACCTCTTGACCAGGGACAGATTGATGCTATAATTACTGAAGCAAATTATGCATTCAAGTTGAACATGGATTTGTTTGACGAACTAGGAGGAGATTCTAAAGATGGGTGGAAATCATTCTTCAAAATCCTATTGGGTTTCATTAGAAGAGGTTGATGGTATGAGACGACTTTCTTTTCACGTATATAAAGGAGAGGAAGTCTTGAGATCTGATATTAGTATTGATGATCTTGAAGAATTTCTAGTTAAGCATCGGGGTCATCTTCATAAGTTTGAGATCGTTGCTTTAGAGGAACCAGAGTATGATGATGCCAGTTTCTGAACTGCCTTCTTGACAAAACTTTACACAGCATATATAATACTAGCAAGGGCACTGTCAATAAGTCCCCCCGTATGGTGCTAGGGCCTCCAGTAAGGAGGATACGCACTCTTTCATATCCCCTAACCAAGACCATGGGGTCATAATGTCTTTTCATACAAGTACAAATCGCACTCTTAATTTCAATGACAACTCTTCAAAGAAGAGAGCAGTCACCATTGCAAAATTGGAGCGAGTTTTGTGAGTGGGTAACATCAACCGAGAATAGAATCTATGTCGGTTGGTTCGGTGTCCTAATGATACCTTGTTTACTTGCTGCTACTACTTGTTTCATAGTTGCATTTATTGCTGCTCCTCCTGTCGATATCGATGGGATCAGAGAACCTGTTGCTGGTTCTTTAATGTATGGTAACAACATCATCTCTGGTGCTGTTGTCCCTTCAAGTAACGCAATTGGACTTCACTTCTATCCCATCTGGGAAGCCGCTAGTTTAGACGAATGGTTATATAACGGTGGTCCTTATCAGTTGGTAGTCTTCCACTTCCTTATAGGTATCTCAGCATACATGGGAAGACAGTGGGAGTTATCATATCGTTTAGGTATGAGACCTTGGATCTGTGTTGCATACTCTGCACCAGTCTCCGCTGCTTTTGCAGTATTCCTAGTGTATCCTTTCGGACAGGGTTCCTTCTCTGACGGAATGCCTCTAGGTATATCAGGAACATTCAACTTCATGTTTGTGTTCCAAGCAGAGCATAATATACTGATGCATCCCTTCCACATGGCAGGTGTTGCAGGTATGTTTGGTGGAGCACTCTTCAGTGCTATGCATGGTTCACTCGTTACATCTTCTCTAATCAGAGAGACTACCGAGAATGAATCACAAAACTACGGTTACAAGTTTGGTCAAGAAGAAGAGACCTACAACATCGTTGCTGCCCACGGGTACTTCGGTCGTCTTATCTTCCAGTATGCATCCTTTAACAACTCAAGGAGTTTACACTTCTTCCTTGCTGTGTTCCCTGTGGTGTGTATATGGTTGACCTCTATGGGAATATGTACAATGGCATTCAACTTGAATGGTTTCAACTTTAACCAATCAATTCTGGATGCACAAGGAAAGGTCGTTCCTACATGGGGTGACGTTCTAAACAGAGCGAACTTAGGTATGGAAGTGATGCACGAGCGTAATGCTCACAACTTCCCACTTGATCTCGCTGCTGCTGAGACATCTGAAGTTGCACTTATTGCTCCTGCTATAGGTTGACACTGTTACGAAAACTTGATATAATGGGAGGTATTATCGCCTCCCATTTTTTATGCGAGTAAATAGTTCAATAGCCAACGGATGATTTGATGGAAGAAAATCCATTTTGGGGTGAACCAACTCCCACTGACTTGTGGGATGACATGGACAGACTTAACTGTCTGTATGAAGAACTTGACTGGGATCATACTGATTACCTAGAGTTCTCAATAGAAGGTACTCATATAACAATTCGGAATAGATCACGTGAAGGAAGATGACCCCTAACATACATGACATACCAATCGTAGGAGATTTCTACACCAAAGCAGAGGTGGACAAGATGGTTGCTGATGCTTTAGCAGAGGCACGTGCAATTGATGAAGCATCAATGCGTAAACATAATCGTGACGCTACTATCATTAGTATGATATTAGGGTTTACTTGTCTTGCATTATTTGTTGATGGTCTCCTTAGAATACTAGGTATCATTCCACCATTCATGGACTTAGATGTGAATGTTATAGATGATGTAATAGAAAAGGTAGAGAGTGACATGATACCATTGATACAGGATACAGCACAGAGGGCAACGAGATACATACCAGGACGATGATTGATACATCACCTGAATCTATTAGGATGTTTGCCATCTTGGTACTTGGTGTGGTATGGTTTTACTTATTGAACGTGGAGTTGAGAAGTCGTGACGATGATTGATGATATTAAAGGGTGGGAGAAAGAATATCTCACAATGAATAAGAACCTTACTGATAGACAGAAGGAACTCCTTAAAGGAGATGCCATCAAGTCACATGAAGGTATGGTATTCGGTGGCATGTATGCTGACTGGAAAAAACTAAAGGGGTACGAATGATTTTAGTATACATAATAATTGCTTTGCTAATCTTCCTAGTTGGTTGGGGTTTATACCTGACAGTAGGAGAAGGTAAGCAGGAATTTAAAGATCCAATAGCAGAACATGCTAAGATGCATGAACTAGGTATAGCACACTCACATAAAAAGAAATGACTTTTCTAATAGGAATCATGTCCTTTGCAAACTTTGTATTCTATCCTTTAGTGATAGCAACATTGGTTGCTGTGGTGATAGAACAAATATTAAGAGCTAGAGGTAGTGAAGATAACCCAGAGGATATTAAGAGGGTTGTTATCTCTATGGGCATCCGCAAATATTTGTATAGACAAGCGTGGATCTTTAATGTAATATGGTTTGTAGGATACTTCATCCTAATGTTTACAGTAGGTAGACAGGCACCTCAAGCAATGCCTGATATGATTTGGCAAGGATAATGAGAACACAAACTAAAGAGAACTATTACTATGTCTTCTGGACGGTAGCAATGGTTGCATTCATAGTCCCACAAGTCTTTACTGCTTATGCATACATGAGCATCAAAGATCTCCTAGATAAACCAATACAAGTAGAGTACGTCAATGGAATTGAATGATACCAATGTCATTGAAGTTCTTTCTGAACTCGCACCATACATTGAAGCCGATGGTGGTTTCTTAGAGTATGTGGAGACAGAAGAGGGCTGGGTTAAGGTAAGACTTGGTGGTGCATGTGCTACATGTGCTATGAGTACCATGACATTGAAGCAAGGTATAGAACGTAAACTTATGGAAGATATTCCAGATGTAAAGGGGGTGGTACAAGTACTATGATGCAGTTTAGAGAAGGAGATATCAAACGTATCATACATGCCTGTGAATACTACAGGAGTATTATACGTAGTCAGGATGGAGACTTAGCTAAAAAATATGATAGGGTTCTTGATCACTTACATGATTATCAGAGTGAGATGGAGTGCCCTGACTGTTGGGATCCTGAATCATCATGTGAGGTACATGCATGACACCATTATTGTGGGCACAGCATGAGCTCTGGATGACAGTTGCATTTTGTAGTGGACTGTTCCTTGGATGGGCTTTAATGTGGAGACCCCCTGATGGAAAATGACTTTCTGGTCCCAAAAAAGTCGAAAAAAAAATTTGGGTAATTTTTTCTCGTGTAGGTTTTTATGTTCAAAGTATGTCCTGCTTGTGAAGCACGTTGGTTAGACGGTCAGTTGTACTGGGCTACAGGGAAGATTGGATGTCCACATGATCTTGCTGGATTACTATGCAATGATATAAATAGTGAACGTTGTATCAATCCCTGCAAAGGTTCCACTAGTGGTGTCACATGGGCACAACGCAGACAATTTCTGGACAGTTTAAATGAAAAAGATTAAATGTGCTTTCGACAAAGTGGTCGAATGGGATAAGAAAATTATCAAGAAATGCCAAGACAAATTTGGATTGACAGACTATCAAGTAGTTGTTATTTCATTCGGTAAGGGTTTCATCATAGGTGCTCTACTATTGTAGTTGAGTCCACACAATACTAGGCACAATTACCCAACCTGTGCTATAAATATGGTATGTAACGTGGAGTTGAAAGATCATGTCCCACTATACCGTCGGCTATCACGATAGCCTCAAAATTAGACACGAAATTTGTGAGTATGCAGCAGATGCATACGAAGCAATACAGCAAAGTAAAAAGGATGTTCCTGAGTTAGAGGGGCATCCTTCTTTTATTGACTATTGCACTAATGAAAGTGCATTAGACTATTTACAATCCAAGAAGAGCATGTTATAATGACTACTATAAGAAAGCATAAGCATGAGATTATGTGGTGGATGAGTAGACTTACAATAATGATGACATCATTATTTTTATCAATGACATTAGCAGCACAAGCATACGCTGCTGAGATTCAGATGGGTTCAGGAGGCAACTTAGTCTTTGAACCAAACGAGGTGACGGTCTCCGCAGGAGATACAGTCACCTTTGTTAATGGAGACCTACCACCACATAACATAGTCTTCTTAGAGCATGAAGAGTTAAGTCATCCAGACTTAGCATTCATGAGTGGAGAACAGTTCCCAGTTACCTTCACCGATGCAGGTGACTATGAGTTCCAGTGTGAACCTCATGCTGGTGCTGGCATGAAAGGTGTCGTTCACGTACAATAAATACATCGAGCTGTATAAAAATCATGGCAACAATAACTCTAAAGCTACCAGACGATTCAGTCGAGACATTTGAATGCGATGCAGATACTACTATCTTAGATGCATTGGAAGAAGCAGGTCTGGATCATCCATCCTCATGTAGAGCAGGTGCATGTTCATCATGTGCTATGAAGGTAGAGGAAGGATCAGTTAATCAGGAAGAACAATCATTCTTAGATGATGATCAGATGGAAGAAGGATACGTCCTTACTTGCGTTGCATACCCTACATCTGATACATTAACCCTATTAGGAGAACAAGAAGAGAATATTTTTTAATGGATTATAAAACTTCTGGAGTTGACATCGATGCAGGTAACGAATTCGTTCGTCAACTAAAGGAGAAGGCACCTTCTATAGGTGGCTTCGGTGGTATGTTTAAGGTACCTGAAGGGTATGAGAAACCTGTCTTGGTTTCTGGTGCCGATGGTGTAGGTACTAAGATAAACATAGCAAGAGTTAACAATGATTATAGTACTATAGGTATTGATCTCGTTGCCATGTGTGTCAACGATGTGATTACTTCTGGTGCTAAGCCTCTATACTTCTTAGATTATGTTTCTACTAAGAAACTGGACACTAACGTGGCATCTATAGTAGATGGTATCGTTAAGGGATGTTGGATGGCAGGTTGTGAACTCCTTGGTGGAGAGACAGCAGAGCATTTTAGACAAAGTGATTATGATCTTGCTGGATTCTGTACAGGTATAGTAGAAGAGTTTGATATAGTTGATGGCAGCATCATTAAACCTGGTGATGCAATCATTGGTATTCAAAGTAGTGGACTTCATAGTAATGGGTACACTCTGATCAATGATATGTTATGGAGGCACAAGTTATACTATAAAGAAACACCTGAGTTACTTGAACCCACTAGAATATATGTTGCTACTGTTCAACGTTTGTTGGATGAGATACCTGTCTTAGGTATGGCACACATCACAGGTGGTGGACTGGTTGATAATGTATCAAGGTGTTTACCTAAAGGATTGCAAGCACACATTGATTGGAACTCTTGGCCAATGCCAGAGATCTTTAGTAAGGTTATGCTTGCAGGTGAGGTACCAGAAGAGGAAATGAAGAGAGTATTTAATATGGGTATTGGATACTGTATAGTTGTACCACCAGAGGTGGTTGATGATGCTATGATTCTAATTGACTATCCATCACAAGTTATAGGTCATGTAAGATGTACGATGTAGTTTGGTCTATTAATATAATGCTTGCCATTCTTCTTGTAGGAGTGGGAGTATCAATCTACTACATATTTCAGTACGATAATTTTTGGCCAAATGGGAGCGATGACACCACCGAGCAGGAAGAGCTGCTACAACTTCAGAGTGACACAGATAGACAAGGTGCTTGATGGTGACACTATTGATGTTACAATTGACTTAGGGTTTGATCTTTATAAGAAAGAACGTGTTAGAATAGCTGGTGTAGATACACCTGAGAAGAGGACTAGAAATCTTGAAGAAAAAGAACTTGGCATCCACGCAACAAACTGGCTCAAAGAGAAACTGGACGGTGCCATTGCTGGTGACGACGAGCTTACTATTAGGACTGAACTTGTTGGCGGTGTCGGGAAGTACGGTCGCCTACTTGGGTGGCTTTATATCGGGGACAGCGTTCTGTCGCTTAACGAACAAATGATTACAGAAGGTTATGCATGGGAGTATGATGGAGGAACTAAGCAGAAAGACTTTGAGCAACTCCGTGAAATTAGGAGAGGATATGGGACTTTGGACGAGTCATGAACAAGGAACCCTTAATATGAAGGGTGAACGTACACATAGGATTATTATAGAATGGCCACTGGAACCTATAGACTTGAATGAAGCATAATTATACCAATCCATCTGAAGCACAAGACTTAGCCCACCTAGAGGCAGGTAGTGAAGCGGGTGAAATTATAGATCCTGCTACTGGTTTTAGTAAAAGAAAACCTATTAGTGATCGAGAATGTATATACAAGTGCTTAGACAATTGTATATCACTTGCTGGACTTGATAAACATCAGGTCGAGAGGTTAGCAAAACAATTTAACCCAAACAATCCTGAAGAAATTGATGTTAAATCGGAGTATCCACCGTTATGAATTTAGATTTATTAGAGTTACTTAAAAAGCACTATAGGTATGGTGACATTATCCTATCAAGTGGTGCAACAAGTATGCATTACATTAATTGTAAACCTGTTGCTCTTAGCAATGAGGGCATCAAACTTATAGCACCAGCAATGCTGAAGCATGTGGATCCTGATTCAGATGCAGTAGCAGGTGTCACCTTGGGTGGTGATCCATTAGCAACTGGTGTTTCTATCACATCACCTAAACTTGATGCTCTTATAGTACGTAAGGAGCCCAAAGGATATGGTACTCAAGCAATGGTTGAAGGACCACTCCTTCCGACAGGTACAGTGGTAACACTGCTTGAGGATGTGGTTACTACTGGTGGGAGTGCTGTTAAAGCAGTCAAGGTGCTACGAGAAGCAGGTTACGTAGTCAATAAGGTAGTTTGTATCGTAGATAGAAGAGAGAATGGTGAAGACCCATTCACGGACGAAGCACTGGAACTTGTTAGTCTCTTCACCTTGGAGGATTTCTCATGACAATAGAGAATGAAGGTGATTTAATTGCGGAACTCAAAATAATTGCGGCTGAATTGGGTGGAGAGTGTCATCAGTTCGGGACATTAAACAGTACAGGTCGCTCAAGTAAGAAGATTGTGATAGAATATGACGTACAACAAACTAAATAATTAGGTAAAGAGAGGAAACCTTACATGGAATCCATAGAAGCACACATAAAGAAAGACAGAGAGATCCTTGATGATCCTCAGACAAGTCCTGCTGCTCGCAGACATATTAAAGAAGAGCTACATGAACTAGAAGTGTATGAAGAGCATCATCATGACGAGATAGAAGCAGGAGATCATCACGATCCTAATGCCATAGAATTATTCTGTGAGATGCACCCAGATGAGCCCGAGTGCTTAGTATACGACGATTAACATGAAACTTTTTATTGATTCAGCTGACGTAGGAGAAATACGTTCAGCATTTGAAACTGGACTAATTGATGGTGTTACAACCAATCCTACACTCGTGAAAAAGAGTGGTAGAGATCCAGAAGATGTTTATCAAGAACTAATCGATATTGGTGTTAGAGACATCAGTATGGAAGTTGTTGGTGACGATGAGATGATGCTCTGGGAGGGCAGACGACTTGCTAACAAGTTTGATGATCGAGCAACCATTAAGGTACCTTGTACTCCAGAAGGTCTCTGGGTTTGTAAGCAACTTAAGTCATCAGGTGTAAGAGTTAATGTAACCCTTATATTCTCTCAGACACAAGCAATCCTTGCTGCCAAGGCAGGTGCTAAGTATGTGTCACCTTTCGTAGGTAGAGTAGATGACAACTCCTTTGGTGGGTTGTGTCTGGTAAAAGATATTGCTAATGTCTATAAGAGACAGAATGTATTTGAAACTGAGATCCTTGCTGCTTCTATTAGAGGAGTAAGAGATGTAGGTAGAGCATTTGAATACGGTGCTAACATTTGTACAATACCATCTAAAGTTTTCTGGGGTATGTACAACCATATCTTAACTGAGAAGGGATTAGCACTATTTGATGCAGATTGGGCTACAGTATGTGACAAGGCCAAAACTGTCACATAGGGGGTTGACCCATACCGTACACCATGGTAATATAAATAAATATTACAACTAAGACAGGCCCGAAAGAATCGTACCCTGCGAAGATGTATTAAAAGTACCATGTCGGTGGTACTATCATCCGCAGGATTTTTTCTTGCGAGACACTTAAACAAAAACATGTCAATCAAATCAACAATCGCTGCAGTAGCAGCATCTCCATTCCTTCTCGCTGGTGCCGCTTTTGCTGGTCCTTATGTGAACGTTGAGAGCAACCTCTCATATCCTGATGGAGCATATTCTTCTGCAGCTACCGATATCCATATTGGATACGAAGGCGGCGAAGGCAAAGTAGCTTACTACGTACAAGGTGGACCACAGGTTAACCATACAGAAGCTGCTGGTGATTCAGACCTAGACTTCTCTGGTAAGGTTGGTGCTTCTTATGCTCTTGCTGAAGCAACATCTGTATACGGAGAGATCTCTGGTGCTACTGATGAAGACGCTGCTGGCGAATCTCTAGTTAACTGGGGTGCTAAAGCAGGTGTTAAGTTCACATTCTAGTAAGAAAGTGATATAATTATAAGGGAACCTTCGGGTTCCCTTTTTTATTGGGAAAGTATATGAAATTTGAGGATTACTACAAGGAATTTTGTGAGGTCTTTGGACATCCTCTATGGATGATACCGATGATGATGATTGGATTATTTTTAATGATTGAGATAATGCATACCAATGAGCACTACGATAGAGAGAACGGTGATGCTCATGGATATTGTGGTCGTCAGGAGTGGGTTAAAAAATTACAGGATGAATATTATTGACAAGAGAAAAACTTTATTATATACTCTGTAGGGGAAATCGACTTTTAGTTTCAAAAAAAGTCGAAAAAAAAATTCAGACCATTTTTAACCAAATACCTTTTTATGATTTTTTGGATAGGATTTACATTAATGTTCCTCAATGAGGGATTCGTGATGATGCGACATGTATCACCATTCTTCGCTAGACTTAGAGATAAGGTGATGAAGAAGCTAGGTGATAAGTTGTGGTGGAGACTACATGGCACATTGGACTGGTTATGGATATCATTTGTAACTTGTGGACTAATAGTCAACTCTCATAGAGTTTTGCATATAATGGTATTAGCAACCTTCTGGACACTTGCTTGGTTGATATTCTACTTACCTCGCTGGATTACTAAAAAATAGAATTATGATTGAATCTATATTAAAGAATGAACTCTACATGGGTTACATTTTTGGAATTATGATTTTAGGCGGTTTTATCCGTCAATACCATGTATTAGATGACGTTTACTCACTTATTAAGAGATATGTCAAGGATAATCGCATCCTCATTATTCTTACTAGTATTTTTGGGGGTATTCTACCTATTCCTGGTAGAGTTGCACTCTCAGCACCTTTACTAGATGCCATAGCACCTCAAGATAAGAGGAAACGTAGTGCTTTTGGTATTATTGACTATTTGAGTACTCATCATTATTATTGGTGGTCTCCGTTAGAGAAAACCATAGTATTGCCAATGGCAGCTTTAGGTATAACTTATGGGCAAATGTTGAGTTACACATTTGTACCATTAGTCATTTGTTTGGCATATACGTGGTGGTACATATTTTCCAAAGTAGACCCAGAATCAGTTGTTCCTGATATGAGCAATATTCGTGAATTTGACTGGAAAAGGGCATTACGTGGTTGGGCACCTTTTATTGCAACATTGTGGTTTTTACTATGTGTTGGGAAAGCAGGTGCTATCTTCTTTTTCCCATGGTTCTTCGCTATGGCATGTTATTACAGTTTCCTCTGTAAGGACTGGAATTGGGGTAAGTACTTAGATGGTAACTTTGCTATTATTGCTACTGTTGTACTCGCTCTGGGAGGGGTCGTAGGAATGATTAAGGAACCAGTTATGGCATACCTTAAGTCAGCAGACCCTAGCATGATTATACCTGTTTCTATTGTTGGAGCAGTGGCAGCATGGATTATGGGGTCATCAGGCAAGTATGCAGGAATGACATCTGCTCTTGTATTGATCTTTGGTGATAAATATCTCGTCTGGTTTCTAGCAACAGAATATTCTGGATATCTTTTATCTCCAGCACACAAGTGCTTGATGATAGGTCAACAATACTTCGGTACACCTATTCGTAAGTATTACAAGGTTCTGGGTGGTCTCTGTGCTTGGTTAATTGGATATGCATTTTTAACTACCTTCTTAGTATGAATTTTGCCGTATATTCAAAGGATGGATGTCCTTTCTGTGATAGAATCAAACAAGTCCTAGAGTTAGGAAATTTCAATTTTGTTGTATATGATCTAAATAAGAACTTTGACAGAGACAGTTTTTACGGTGAATTTGGGGAAGGAGCAACTTTTCCTCAAGTAGTTGTAAATGGAAAGAAATTAGGTGGATGTCAAGAAACAGTTAAATACCTCAAAGAACACAATTTTATCTAATGGAACCAGAAGATCAACTTATTGATATGATTGAAAAGGTCGTAGATGATGCAATGTTCCAGCATAAACACACATTTAGAATGCGTAGTTATCTGGAAGCTAATGATTTTACTAAAAAGGTGACAACGGAGTTTTTAAAAAGTGGAACAGCAGCAAATTTACTTTCAACTATTGAGGACTTAGATCTTTTAATAGAAGGTGGACATCCTGAGATGAGGGAAGCATATCCCAACTGGACTAGACCAGAAGCGAGAATGATTCGTAAGTATTTGAATTCGATTATACAAGATGCAAAAGACCACAAAGGAAAGAGTAAAAAAAGACGTTCTAAATAAAGGCATAGAGGTTATGTTGCCGAGAGGCAGGAGGATAGAACAACCAAGTTGGTTTGATCGCACCTTCTACTTGCTAAAGAGTTCGGTGCGTGTTAGAATAGACATACGCAGTATCTCAAATGGAAACTAACGTAATTCTTTTTTTCTCAGCAGCAGGTATGCTTATTACCCTTGTGTTGGGAACAGTGATTGGATGGATCTACAAATCTACCGTAGATACTCATACTCTCAAGCGACAGATGAACAATCTTCACCCCGAATTTTTGGATGGAAATGGTGCATACATTAACGAAGAGCTCTTAGCAGTGAAATTCGCAGATGTTGACGATTACCTTGACGAAGATACCGAGGAGTGATATAATTTATAGTAAACTTTGAATTGAAATGACACCAAGAAAATTACCTAACGATGCTCTGTTAACTGAAATACTTCAAAAGGTCTCCTCTGCTAAAACTAAGGCAGAGAAGGTAGAACTTCTTCAGGAGTATGATAATGCAGGACTTCGTGCGATTCTAATCATCAATTTTGATGAATCATTAAAGTTCCTTCTTCCAAATGGAGAAGTACCTTACACACCTAGTGAAGCACCAGCAGGTACAGATCACACTCGTTTAGACTATGAGTATAAGGGTCTTTACAGATTCTTTAAAGGTGGAGACAGTTCCATTAAGGGCATGAAACGTGAACAGTTGTATGTTCAGTTACTAGAAAGTCTCCATGCTGATGAAGCAGAACTGTTGGTACTTTCATGTAACGAAGATCTTCAGTCTAAGTATAGAGTTACTAAGCAAGTTGTTTCAGACGCATTTCCTAAGATCGAGTGGGGTAATAGAAGTTGATTTGGGGAAGTAATGATGAGGTTAATGAATTTGCCTCACAGTATGGTATAACTATCCTCAATATCGCTTGTGCGAGAGAAGCATCTCAGAATAAGAAGTTACCTACTAATGCATTACTTGTTCACTATCTGGATTTAGAGAAGGATGGTGAACATTTTGTCGATACCTATGATATTGTTATGGGTTCTAAGGTAGATGTTTTCGATTGCTATTATGACAAACTCGGAAAAAACAAACTCAAAGCCATCGGTTTCTGCGGGGGAACAATTAGACCCCAACAGTTCGATTCCAGATCTTATCTCAAATCAGGTAAATGATTTGTTTCGAGTGAAGGCAAAAAAACAGGATGATTGGATATTCAATGATTCTGAAGAGTATGATGATATTGATGAGCTAGCAGATACGTTGTTTGAATCTCTATACGAACACACTAATAAAATAAATCCTAATGAAGGACAAGAAAGCAGCCAAGAAAATCATCAAGTTGGCAAAGAAGCATCCTGATTGGTATACCAAACAGGAAGTATATTATGCCAAATTTATTAAAAAACGTGAGAAATTAAAGAAAAATGAACGTAAAGCTAGTGACAGTGACCCCAAAGGCAGAAGAGACGATGGGGTACGTAGCAAGAGTGAGCAACCCAAGCAACCAGTCAAATCCAGCAGTAGCAGGATTACTAGGTTATTGCATAAAGCATGGTCATTGGTCCGTGTTCGAGCAGGCTCACATGACAGTCGAGATAGAGACAACTAGAGGTCTCGCTGCACAGATATTAAGACATCGTTCTTTTACCTTTCAAGAATTCTCACAGAGATATGCTGACACTAATCTATTAGCAGATGAGATACCTATGTTTGATCTCAGGCATCAGGACACTAAGAATAGGCAGAATAGTATAGATGACGTACCACCGAACAAGAAACAAGACCTTGAAGAGAAGATTGCAGAGCATTTCGTTGAAGCAATGGATCTCTACAATGAACTCCTCGCTTCGGGTATTGCGAAGGAATGTGCGAGATTTGTTCTCCCATTAGCAACACCTACCCGAATCTATATGACAGGTAGTGTACGGTCTTGGATCCACTATATAGATTTAAGGTCTGCACATGGTACACAGAAAGAACACATGGATTTAGTGCACGAGGTACGACAGATCTTTAAACAACAGTTTCCTATCTGTACAAACGCTTTGAATTGGGAGTTCAAGTAATGCCAAATTATGCTGTAAAAAATTACGATACAGGTGAGGAGAAAGAATTCACCATGACTGTTGCTCAGTATGAGCAATGGAGAGCCGACAATCCCGAATGGGAGAAGAACTGGCAAGCAGGTACTATGTCTGCTATCAGTGAGGTAGGTGATTATCAGAACAAACTTCCACAAGGCTTCAAGGATCGTTTGAATAATGTGAAGAAGCATCACCCTTACGCTAAATTCGAGACAATTTAAGTATGCCCGTAAAAAGCAAGAAGAAACCAACAATGGTTGGATTATCGACCAGACAAATGAGACGCAAACCTATCCACTCTACCCATTTATTAGATATTAAACCCATCACATCCACCCAAGAGAAGGTGTGGGATGCATGGGGGAATAATAAGAATCTATTTCTATTTGGATGTGCTGGTACTGGTAAGTCATTTATTACAATCTATCTTGCTCTTAAGGAGATACTTGACGAAAAGACACCTTATGATAAACTGTATATTGTAAGGTCATTAGTTCCTACTAGAGAAATTGGTTTCCTACCAGGTGACCATGAGGATAAAGCAAACTTATATCAGATACCATATAAGAATATGGTAAGATATATGTTCGAGATGCCAGATGATAATTCATTTGACATGCTTTATGCTAACCTTAAGGCACAGGAAACTATATCTTTCTGGTCTACATCATTCATCCGTGGTACCACTATCGATAATGCTATCGTATTGGTCGATGAATCTGAGAACCTTAACTTCCACGAACTTGACTCTATTATTACACGTCTAGGAGTTAATAGCAAGGTTATATTTGCAGGTGACGCTGCACAAACTGACTTGATTAAGGCAAGCGAGAAAACTGGTATCATGGATTTCAAAAAAATTATTGATGACATGGATGAGTTTGAGAGTATTCAATTTAATATTGATGACATCGTTAGGTCTGGTCTAGTCAAATCTTATTTGATTAGCAAATTGAACCTTGGAATTTAAACATTTAAAACTACACGATTTTCCCGATCTAAAAGCAACAACTACCAAGGAGGGTAGGAGGTACCAAGTTGATGGTGCTTTCTATCCTTCTGTTACTACTGTTATAGGACATTCTAAAAAGAAGTCCATCATGGAGTGGAGAAAGAAAGTTGGAGAAGAGGAAGCGAATAGAATCTCTAAGAGAGCATCTACTAGAGGTAATAAGTGCCACAAGCTTTGTGAACTATACTTATTAAATCAAAGTATTAGCAAATATAAGGATGACCCACTATCCATGGGGTTGTTTCATCAGATTAAACCCTACCTAGATACTATTAACAATATACATGCTCTAGAAGCACCTTTATCTTCTAAGACGTTAAAGATGGCAGGACGTGTAGATTGTATTGCTGAGTATAATGGAGAACTTGCAATAATAGATTTCAAAACTTCAACTAAGTACAAACGTGAAGATTGGATACACGACTACTTTGCACAAGAGACAGCTTATGCTATAATGTTTCAAGAGCTAACTGGTCTTATGGTCAAGAAGCTCGTTACTATTATCGCTTGTGAGACAGGCGAACCACAGGTGTTTGAAATCTATGACAAGTTTAAGTATGCTCGCAAACTTAAAGAGTACATTGACGCATATCGGAGTGCCCATGGCGAGTGGTAAAATTGATGATGTCTTTGAAGAGAACTTCATGACAGCCGCTAAATTCTCAGTCGAGATAGAGAAGATCGTCAAGGAATCTAATCTAAATTATATCGAGGCAGTAGTACAGTTTTGCGAAGATAAGAATATAGAAATGACGGGTATCAATAAGTTGATATCTAAACCATTAAAAGAGAAATTAAAATACGACGCACAGCGTTTGAATTTCATGAAACGCACCTCACGAGGTTTGTTGAAATTGTGACAGGATTTGAAGTCTACAAAATGTATCTTGCTTTGAAACTTCACTTCACATCCGACACTTACGATTATTTCCAATATGGGGGGTCTGCTAAGGCATCCCAGAGATCTTTTGATCAACGTAAGGATAAGTTCTTTTTTGTCAAACTCTCAAGGAAGTTCAAGGACTTCGAGCTACGCGATTTTTTTGTCGCCAATTTTCTAGCAGAGGACAAGGTATATCCCGCAACACTAGTGCGAGAAGGTGCCAAGAACTATGCTGAGTATATCAAACGCAAAGAATCACTGAGTTATCAGTTCAGAGAGGATGTAGGCACTCTCCATGACCTTCAAGAGGACTTCGAGGGATTGTTCACTGTCACAAGTGTCCACCCGCCCCTTGTCAAAGCCTACTTAGGTGCTAAGATAAGCATCGAGACCCTCACAATATTCAACAAGGTCTTCCATTTCATCTCACATTTTGATAAAACTATCAGAGACGAGATTGTCTGGAAGCCACTACGTAATAAGGTAGTGAAGTACGACCCCTTTCTTAGTGTAGAATTGGGTAAATATAAGAGTATAGTCCAAGCACAGTACCTATGAATAACTTTTTTGAATCTGAAGTAGTACAAAAGGAATTGCAAAGTATGCAAGACCTCTACTTAGAGATCAATAAGATGGGATTAATGCTCAATGCTGTAGAGAAGAGAGCACAATTGGACAAGATGATGAGGTTAATAGATCTCCAACAAACAATGTTCATGCGTGTTACACTCTCTGATGATCCAATGGCAAAGCAACTAGTCTCACAGGTTAGGAATGCTGCTCAGATGGTGGGAATGTCACCAAATGACATTACTCCGCAGTTTTATGACAGTCTTCGTGACAATGTACAAAAAATGATTGACCAATTACCTACATAATCCTAATGCATTTATTATTGACCTTGATTTGTATTTCACTTATTGCTATAGCACTAGGCTACAGCATCGTTAAACACTACGATCCTCATTGATATGTCAGCACCGATAAAAGGATCTTATATTGACACACAGGGGATGAGTGGACCTTCTGATCCCAATGTCAAGTCAACTGGAAAGCAAGTATTTAAACCTGCTATCATTAAACCTCGCAGATTATTCACTCCAACATATGCAAAGGAGATGAAGATCTTAATTAATGAGGTATTGGATGAACGTGAAGGTAAGATGAATTATAAGACTTACTTTGACACCGAACCATTCAAGCATCCTGTAGGAGAGGAGGAACCACCTTATGATGGCGTACAATATCCCGATCTAGAAGGTTGATATGATTTTACCAGGCACTACAGTTACAATTAAGAATCCTACCTCTATCTATTGGGGATATGTAGGTTTTGTTCAGAGAATAAGTGGTACTAACGCAGCAGTTCTCTTTGATAATTATTCTCCTTGGGAGAAGATGATTACATTTCCTATTAAAGACCTATATGAAGGTGGAGTGTTACCAAAATGAGACTAGCAGTTTTCTGTTCAGGTAGTGGATCTAACTTTGAGAATATAGTTAGAACATGTCATTACGATGAAGTTGTGGTTATGATTCACAACAAAGAGAAATGTGGTGCTGCTAAGAGAGCAATGAAACTGGGAATACCCCATGCATGGATTGACCACGAGGATGAATTGTCCATGGTTAAGATGCTAACAGCATGGAATGTAGATCTCATAGTATTAGCAGGATGGATGAGAATTGTTTCAAAACATCTCATAAAAGAGTTTCCAAACCGAATAATCAACGTTCACCCCTCGTTGTTACCTAAGTATAAGGGGTTACATGCCGTAGAACAAGCAATGGATGCTGGTGAAGAATACACTGGATGCACTGTACACTACGTAACCGAAGAATTAGATGGTGGTCCTATCATCATCCAATCAAAAGTTCCTATTATGCCAGATGATGATGTTAAGTCTCTTACAAAAGCCATTCAGCGACGTGAGTACGCAGTTTTACCGTTGGCAATCGAATATGTTAAGCACGAATTACAGAAACCGAATAGTGGATATCTGTTGCAGGATGATATCTACAGATGGGACAGTGGACTTGAACGAAAGAATTTGGATGAACAAGTTGTGCGAACATAACAAATCCGCAGCTTCCCTAGCAGGTGCTTTATTATGTCCAGATTTTATTGAAGATGCTAACCATTGATACTGTCAAATCAGAGATAGAAGTTACAGAGAATTTTTTACCTAAGACACAATTTAAACCACTACAAGAGTGGTTTATAAATCAATGCGAATGGATGTATAGTTCATACGTTGTAGGTGAAGGAGATCATCCTGATGACTATCAGTTCATTCATATGTTCTGGTATCCGAATCGTGGGGTGGTCTCTCCTCATATGGATAAGATAGCACCTTTACTAGACAAAATAAATCCTGAAGTATGGCTTAGGGTTAAAGCAAACATGAGGATGAAGACCGATGAGGTTAGAGTAGGAGGATATCATACTGATGTTGGACCCTATGGACATACAACATCCATATACTATATCAATAGTAATGATGGACGTACTACCTTTGAGAACGGTGAAGAGTTTCAGAGTGTTGAGAATACTTTGATTACCTTTCCATCAAGACTAAGACATGCTGGATCTACTCCCAGTAGCACAAAAGCACGTATTGTGCTAAACTTAAACTATCATACACTTAAATAATGGATCTCTGGAAGAATTATAAAGAAGCATTATGGGAAACTTTCCCAGATTTTGAGAAGCAACCTGTATGGGCTGACTGGACAGGTAAGGGTGGAACCCGCCTAACAGCAACAGTATACACAAATGATTATTTTATTAAATCAAGAGAAGTCGATATCTGGGATGACAAGTCCTCTATCTACAACAATATTCTTTATCCTAAGTGTGGTGCAAATGGATGGGCAGGTAATTTGCCTTGCTTCGGCATGGATCTCATGGGATTCAATGAGAACAGAGTTATTATAGTATTTGACTTCCAGCATCCAGTAGAGCATTACTTGATGTCTGTACCTGGTTTGCCAAAGACAACAGAGACTTATAGGTTCTTCGAGATGGGTAACCACTTCTCAGAAAACATCTTCGTTAGGAACTGTAAGATGAGTGAAGTGGATGAACACCTTGACATGTTCAAGAAGTATCTGCTAGAATACAAGAAATTAATAGAGTGGGAAACCCCAGACGGTACTAATGCTGCTGAGACATATAGAGATTTCGATAACTATATGAGAAGACTTGACCCCGTTGGTCCTTATCTTGCTGGTAAGTTTGGTAAGGAACAGTCAGAGCAATTAGTGAAAGGATTTTTATTTAACTATGGAACTGAAAGCGAACCCGAACAACAATCCTGATAAACTTCATAGGATTATCATTAAGCACCCTGCATTGACTGAGGGTAAAGTTAAGAGTGTCTATGATGTAGATGCACAGAGGGTTATGATCAAGTATCGTGATGAAGTCACTGCATTTGATGGTAAGAAGAAGTCTAATCCTGAGACCAAGGGTAGGATCTGCTGTCTTATATCAGAACTTCTCTTTACTTATTTGGAGAAGCAAGGCATAAAAACTCACTATATCGATTGTCCTTCTCTTGATACGATGCTATGCAGGAAACTTACTATAGTACCAATCGAGGTTATCGTTAGGAATATTGCTGCTGGATCTGTCGTTAAGAATACTACTCTAGATGAAGGTGCGGTTATATCACCACCTCTTGTAGAATATTTCTTGAAGGATGATTCTAAGGGTGATCCATTACTTACACAGGATCGTATAAGACTAATGGGTATTGATCCAGAACCCATGTACCACATTGCAAAGGATGTCAATCTACATCTACAAGAGATCTTTAGTCAATTAGATCTTGATGTTGTAGACTTTAAATTAGAGTTTGGATATGATGCTAATGGTGAGTTATATGTTGCTGATGAGATCAGTCCTGATTCTATGAGACTATGGGGTAAGAAGGATGGAAGGAGTAATGATAAGGATATTTTTAGGAAGTATGGATCAGATGAAGCACTCATAGCTGCATATGGTGACATACTAAAAGGTCTTAGGCAGTTCTCTGTCTAAATAATCCAGTTTGATTAAAAATAATGACAAGTCTAATTGACCCTAGAAAATATTCTAATGCGGTTGACCTATTGAGGTCATTTTTTTTGTCTAAGGGTTTCCTTGAAGTACATACCCAGAATAGACTAAGCATCCTTGCTGCATGTGAAGATCCTGAAACTGTAGCAATATACAATTACGGTGGTAATGTTTGGCCACTACCTCAAACAGGTCAAATGTGGTTAGAACATGAATTACTTTCCAACCCTGATGAATCAGGGTTTTTTTGTGTCTCAACTTCATATCGTGCAGAACCTAATCCTGTACCAGGTAGACATGAGACTATCTTCCCCATGTTTGAGTTTGAAATGAAGGGAGGTGTAGATGATCTTAAAGCAATGGAGATAGAACTCTGTGAGCACTTAGGTCTAGCACTTGAATCTGATAAGATTAAGAAGTATGATGAGTGGGCAGATGACTATAAGGTCAAAGAACTTGATCATGGACACGAAGCAGCAATTGGTCGTGGTATGATTACTGACTTCCCTGAGTGGACATCACCCTTCTGGAACATGTCTAGGAATAATGATGGCACCAGTCGTAAGATAGATGTTATCTTAAATGGTATGGAAACTATTGGTTCTGCTGAACGTAGTACTGATAAGGCACAGATGAGAGAAACATTCCACACTATCTCTGATGGTGGGTATGCAGCACTACTCTATAGAAAATTTGGTGAGGAAAGAGTTGAAGATGAACTGGATAAGTTCTTAGACTTTGACTTCTTCCCTCGTAGTGGTGGAGGAATCGGTGTAACCCGTCTCATATCGGCACTTGACTAGTGCCTACCTTGTGAGGTGGCGAAACGGTAAACGCTGTAGTCTGTTTAACTACTGTTCCTGGCGGGACTTGAAGGTTCGACTCCTTCCCTCACAGTAAAATAGTATATAGCTTGACAAACCCCCTAGGGGTGTGCTATAAATAGTATATCGGGTTCGCTACCTGATACGGGAGTGACTGAATAAACTTGCTGGCATAAGGCTAGTTAAGGTGATGAGACACAGGTGGTGCTGCTTCCCCCAAGGAAGAATCGACTTACCAGTCGGGTCTCAGATAGTAAGGTAAAAATCTACTAATGTAGCAATGCCCCTTACTTGTTGGTATACATTAATCCAACCTCCCACCCCATACTCAAATACACTTAATACGGAGAATACGTATGTCTTTTGCTTCACTTAAGAAGTCCTCGTTTCAGGACTTGCTCGCTAAGGCTGACAACTTAAATAAAACTGAGAAGTCAGGTCCAGATGAGCGTCTATGGAAACCAGAGGTAGACAAAGCAGGTAATGGTTACGCAGTAATCAGATTTCTTCCTGCACCCGATGGAGAAGACCTTCCATGGGCACAAGTTTGGACACATGCCTTCCAAGGACCAGGTGGATGGTATATTGAAAACAGTCTAACAACTGTAGGCAAAAAGGATCCTGTTTCTGACTTGAACAGGGAACTCTGGAATTCTGGTGGTGAAGGTTCTGCTGAAAGAACTCAAGCACGCAACCAGAAGCGTAAGTTAAACTATTACAGCAACATCTACGTTGTCAAGGATAGTGCAAACCCTGAAAATGAGGGTAAAGTCTTCCTATACCGTTATGGTAAGAAGATCTTTGATAAGGTTATGGAATCAATGCAACCAGCATTTGAGGATGAGCAACCAGTAAATCCTTTCGATCTATGGAAGGGTGCTGACTTCAAACTCAAGATTACTAAGGTTGCAGGTTTCTGGAATTATGATAAGTCTGAGTTTGATAAATCATCAACTCTAGGTGACTTCTCTGACAAAGAGTTAGAGGCAATCTGGAAACAAGAGCACAGTCTTGCTGCTTTCACTGCTGAGGATCAGTTCAAGTCTTACGATGAACTTCGTGAGCGTCTTGAAAGAACACTCAAAGGTGGATATAAGAAGCAGGTTGAGCAGGAGCAGTTTGATGAAGAGGTAACTCCAACAGTACAGGGTAGACCCGATGTACAAGGCACTCCAACTCCTACACCTTCAGGTGAAGACGATACACTATCTTTTTTCGCTAAATTAGCTAACGAAGACTAAATTCGACTTTATAATACCAAAATACCCCGAAAAAAATTCGGGGTATTTTTTTATGTCTTACATTTTTATATCAAATGCTGTGTTGGCAACGGTTATAGGACCAGACTTATTAATTCGTCTATAGTATGTTTCAACAAAGTCTTCTATGAGACTAGGACGTATAATTTTAATTTTTTCCTTCCTACTATTAATCTCCTCTTCATACTGATAATTGGTAATAGATACGACTGGATTCGCTGTAACAACGGTACTATTATCAATATAACTTACTGAATAGTTTGATGGAACTACTTTTCCTGCTGGAATAATTACATTACCTGCAAGGTTTTTTACTTCAGTAGTTACATAATGCTTTGTTGCTTGTGGATTGTCATATTTGTTGGATACGTACTGAGTCAACTGGATAGATGATTTTGGCCATTGTGCATAGTAGTTTACTATATCATTAGCTATGAAAAGTGTCCAGTTGTAGAACGGATTATCATATATCCTCTCTGCTATAACTTCTGGTGATTCTCCATTTTTTACAATATACTCATCAAACAGAGTTATACTATTAACGTACTCAGGCAATACCTCAGATCTCTGCCATAGATTCTTTGCATGAAGCAAATGTACATCTACGGGAGATCTAGCAATATTATAGAATAGATCTGGTAGGCTTTTTAGTAATGACATTAGAAGTTTGTGTCCTGCTCGAAGTCTGCTCTGGTCAATGCAGTTAGTTCACTAAATGTTAATGTAGCAGTAATTAATGGTATAGTACCATCGTAAACTGTATTGACTGTTCCAAATGGAGTTGCATTAACACTCAAACCCTTTAATGCACATAATTTGGTCTTTGGCATCATTTTGTGGGGTTGTGCTTTTTGTGCTACTCCTGCTTTTCCCACTGGTACAAATTTAGGTTCTAATACAAATATATCTGGGAAACCAAGTAATACTCCACTACCTGATCCAAGAGGATCCAGTGATGCTGGATGCATACCAATTTTAAACCATTTAATGATGTTTTCGATCTGCTCAGATTCATGTTTATCTCTTGATGCAAATTCAAAATTTAATGAAAATGTTCTAAACTCCATCTTCTTGAAGAATTGTATGGCGTTTTCATTTGGTGCCATTCCAGCCAATCCAGCTATATTTTTTGGATCCATAATATTTGAGTTCACATTGAATAGATCTGAAGCACTCTTAGCTCCTTGAGTAAATCCTTGGCCAGCCTGTGCAAGCACTTTCATCGTCGGACTTTTTGAACCTGGTTTATTAGCAAGACCTTGCATACTAGCACCAAAAGCACCACCAAGAATACCAGCAGAACCAGTGATCGCTGTGAATCTTGTAGGATCATCTGCTAATAAAGCCATGGTTCCTAATTTAAAGATGTTACTCCAATTAGCTTGATATTGATATTGGAATTCATTTGGTAAGGCTAAGTCAACATATGCTTTTTCATATCCTGCATCTCTAAATTTTTGAACTTCCTTTTTTCTCTCTAATGTCTCTTTTAAGGTTGTTTTTTGTCTTTCACCATCTACATATCTTCCTTCAAACTCAATGTCTTCTGCAATCTGAGAATCTGTTCTATTATCTTCTTCTCGTCCTTGAAACCATCCCTTGCTTGGCATTGGATTGGATTTTCTTAGTTTTTTTAATGCGTCATCCTCATTATCGTGGGAATATTTATTCATCCCATTACCATATATGGAATTTGCTTGGTTGGCAAGGGTATCGGTTACTTCTTTAGCAAGACCACTATTTTGCATCGAACCCAAGGCATCCTTTTGAGATCTCCCAACTTCTGCCATACCCTTATTATATGAGTACTTATTAATGGTAATAAACGACGCATATGGAATCGTCGATATCGTCCTAGGATATGCATAATTTTTTTGCTTCTTAGACATTATCTATTCCAATGAAACTTTTCTAGGGGTAATTGACTTAGCACTTGTATATCGTCTTCAGATACCTCAAAGAAAATGTCGTCAGCATTCTTAGGTATGTAATAATGTAGAGTTGCGGCAGGATACTTCTTATTATTTATCGCACTTAATCTAGCATTGCTTTTAATATAATGTAGATTCGCACCCAAGTATATATCACCCTTAACTTCGAGTAATCTAATTAGAGGAAATTGATCCCATTGCTTTAATATACCTTTGTATTTTGGATCATAGTCAAAGAAGTAATACTTACCTTCTTCTGGAGATTCAACAGCATCATCCAATAAGGTATTGAATACTGTATCTCGTAATTTGGTTTTAGTTATTGATTTTCCTTTTAAATCTTGAATTAGACTAGTAAATTTTGAGCTCGACTTCAGTGATGAGCTTGAACTTCCAAAGCCTGTCCCTGCAGTATTGCTCTGCTGCTTCCCACTTTGCTTTGTTGGTGGCATATGTCATTACCTCAGTTATATATTGTTTGGTTTTTCTTTTTTGAGGTTTAGGACCATCGACCTGTCTTTTTGGTTTAACCTCAACTAAGTATTTGGATATTTTTCCATTTGTTTCCCGTACCTTCATATAGAAATCTGGAAAATATCTTCTCCATTTCTTTTGTACAGGATCTTTATATGGTATAACGTGTTCTTCACTTGACCACTCTAGGATATTCTTGCTAGAATCGCAATAATCCATGAATTTCTTTTCCCAAAGGGAACGGTAGATAACCCCAGTAGGGTCTCCTTTATACTTACGGTAGTTTCTTACCTTGTATTTACCTTTATATGAGGGCATAAATAAAACAGGTCACACCATAGAAAATATTTATGTCAAAGAGGATAGACCCAAAGGATAAGTTCACTATTGACAATTTCATGAATCAGATATTGGATAAGGGTATATCCGCATCCAATCTTTATTCTTTTGATATTGAACCAACTCCAAAATTTTCAAGCTTCATAAGTACCAATATAGGTACGAGGTATGGTCAGTCATTGTCAGCGGCCGCCGACCCTGTGAATGCTGGAATTTATAGACTGAATATGCTTTGTAGTGAGATTCAGATACCTGGTGTTGACATGACTGCATCTGATGTTAAGTCACCTCATAAAGGGTTGACACAGAAGATGGTATCTGGTAAAGTATATAATGAACTTGATGTGCAATTTTACTGCGATCTTAATTCTACTCCTTTGTCGTTCTTTAGAGCATGGCAAGATATGATTATGGGAAATTGGCATATGGGATTTAGAGATGCAGCTGCTGCACAAGAACAGGATGAACTGTATTCTGTTAATTCAAAGTATCATGCTAAACACCAAGCATATGCTCAACAGTATTATAATGATTATACTTGTGGTATAACTATAAACAAGCTTGAGAAGTTTGGAGTATCACCTGAATCTGAATTTAAAGCAGATGGTTCAGGATATGAAGCTAAGAGACCTGATAAGTATGATGTGGGGTTTAAAGCAAGATTGGAGAATTGTTATCCATATTCAATGTCTTCTGTACCTTATAATAATGGACAGTCTGAGTTAGTTAGAGTGTCTGTTGGTTTTTATTATGAATACCAAACTTTCCAATTCCAATGGCCTACTGGGTCATATGTACCATTAGGACGAACAAAGTAAATTATGCCATTACCTGAAATTGTTACACCAATCTATGAATTGGTGGTGCCTTCTACAAAAAAGAAAATTAAATGTAGACCCTTCTTAGTAAAAGAACAGAAGGTTTTAATCGTTGCGATGGAATCGCAAGAGGATGCTCAAGTATTAGAAGCAATTAGGACTATATTAAAGAATTGTATTAATAGTAGAATTAAAATAGATGATCTTGCTCTATTTGATGTTGAATACTTATTCCTTCAAATACGTGCTAGATCAATTAGTGAAAAACTTGAATTGAAGATCACATGTCCTGATGATGGTAAGACCGAAGTTAATGTTAACTTTTTGGCAGATGATGTCAAGGTAAAGTTTCCAAAAGGTCATACTAATCTAATTAAACTTGAGAATGATGTTACTATTGAAATGAGATATCCAAATTTAGATTACTTTGCAAAAGTCAATTTTGCTGAAGATAATGTAGATCCTTATGATTTAGTAGCAGAATGTATTAAGAATGTTTATGTTGGATCTGAATCTGCAGGTACTTTTAGTTTTAAAGAAGCTAGAGAATGGGTAGAGACATTAACTGCTTCTCAATTTGATAAAATACAAGAATTTTTTAACACTATGCCTACGCTTAGGCACGAGTTAAAGGTGAAGAATCATAATACAGGTGTCACTAATGACATAGTGATTGAGGGGTTGGTGAGTTTTTTCGGGTAGCCCTCTTCCATGAGGGCTTGATGACCTTTTATCAAACAAATTTTTCTCTTGTCCAACACCATAAATATAGCTTGACTGACATTGAAAATATGATCCCGTGGGAACGGGAAGTATATGTGAACTTATTATCCTCTCACCTACAGAAGGAAAGAGAGCGAATAGAGGAACAAAAGCGTAAGCATTAGATGGCTCCAAAGAAGGAAAATAAAATTTTAAAGTTTTTAGGGGGACTACTTGGTGGTGGTGGTCGTCCAAATTCTCCTGACGATAAGATTACTCTTAATCATGTATATGATGTTACTAAGAAATTTCGTAAGTCTATGGGTGAGTTCCTAGACACTGAGTATGCATATATTGATTATCTACGTAATCGTAATGTTGGTGGCTTTGGTGTTGGATCTGGTGGCGAACGTGGAAGTACATCAATTACAGATTATTCAAGAGATAAGAGCAGAGCCAAACCTAGACCAGGAAGTTTTAGACCATTTAGCCGTAAACCACCAACTACAAAGCCTCAAACAAGAGCCCAATTCATGAAGAATAGGCTTACAAGGGTGACTAATAGGAAGTTGATGAATAAGTTTGGTCTTACTAAATCACAGATAGATGTATACAGAAGAGCAAGAGCAAATAATCAAACAGTAAAGCAAGCACTTGAAATTGCTAGGAAGAGTTCTAAGGGTTCTAATATAATTTTCCGTCAATTTGATAAGATTGCTGCTAATATACCTAATCGTCCTTTATGGGCTACTAAACATGCCAGATGGCCAGGCCTGGTCAAAAAGAATATTAAGAGAATACTACCAAAGGTAGAAGCACCAAAGATATTAAAGAAAATCGATCCCAGAAAACTAAATCTTAAAAATGTACTTAATAAGATACCAAAACCTTTAAGAAATAAGGGTTTACCCATCTTGACGGCTGGACTTTCATGGCTGGATTTTCGGGACAAGACGAAAACTGAAAATAAAAGAGTAGATAGGGCAGGTTTAGAAACTGCAGTAACTACTGCTTGTGGTTGGAAAGGATTCGCGGCAGGTTCTAGTGCAACTTTACCTGTTAGTGGACCATTGATGGCAGGTGGATTATCTAATTTTGGAGTCTCGACAGTAGCAGGTGCATTGTTGTGGTTAGGTGGTGGTATAGCAACTGCAATGGCATGTGATGCTGTAGGGCAACAGGCAATCAAAAAGGGTTATGAAATTTTTGATTCTGAAAATCAGGGATATAAAGAAGGTGGACCTAATAATCCGACAAACAAGAACAAATTTGGTAGTCTTGTAGGTGGTAGATCAGGTGGATCGGTTATTAATTCACCAACAAGAGGTATGCTAGGTGGATCTAAGACATTAGTTGGTGAGGCACAAGAAGCAGAAGTGATTCTACCAATGAGTAAGATTGGTGATGCACTCGCTGCAGTTTATAGAGAAGGTGCATCTGTTATGGTAGGTGCTACCATATCATTCCTTAGTCCATTAGCAAGTTCTTCTGCTGTTGCTTCAGTATTAAAAGAGGCAAAGAAACTTCAAAGTATAGTTGGTACGTCAGATATTCAGGCTGAAACACCAAAAGTTCCAGAAATTCAACAGGTTGAGGTAAAGGCAAGTAATACTGAAACCACTAATATAGAACAGAAATTTAATTCTGGTGGTTTTGTATCTGGTCCTTCTGGTATAGATAAAGTTCCCGCACGATTAACTGCTGGTGAATTTGTCATGAGTAAGGGTGCAGTTAAGAAATTTGGTACTAGTACATTAGCTTCAATGAATGCTGCTGGAGGTGGAACTAATAGACCAACTGTTAGCGGTGGATTCAATGAAGGTGGTAAGGTCAAATTGAGCGAACAGTTAGGACATACTAGGGGTGTTGTAACTGACAAAGAAAGAATTAAGCAAGAAGAAGATTATATGCTTCATTGGGTTAATAAAGAACGAGTAGAAATTCTAGGATTACCCCCCTTGGATAAACTATCTTATGCGGATGGTGTGGAACTTACAAAGGAGATGGGTGCAGGTCCAAAAACAACAGAAACATCACATACTGATATGGATTTTAATACCATGACGAAATCCACATGGAAGACAAAATCAAGAGGTAGTGAAACTATTTTCCAAGGATCAATGGGTGTATTAACAGAAGAAGATAAGCAAGCGTATCTTGCATCAAACCCTGGAGCAAGAATGATGCTAGAGCTCAAAGATCAGATGGAACTAGATGCTTTAGGTGCTGACATATCTGCAAGTGCTAAAATGAATGGTGGTGGATTAGTTCAGAACTTTGCTGGTGGTGGTCTTGTTGGACCATCGCAGAGTAAATCTTCTATGTCAACAAATATAAAACCAAGTCCTAAGAAAAATGCTGAAAATATTAATCAAACTCCAGTATTACAAACAAAGAAAGCGATGGTAAAGTCAGTGGTTGTACCAGTACCAGAGTATATACCACAATTGATTACAAAAACTGTTGAGCAGGAAGTACCAATAGCTAAATTGGGTTCTTTGATTATATCTGATCAAGGCAAAGGAGTTAGAGTATCATGACAACAGCAACGCCACCAGAATCAGGTGAGAAGGAGGTATCCTTAGCTCACATATATAAATGTCTTCTAAACATTAAGGAACTTATAGAAAATAGAGAGGCTCTGCTGGAATCTATGTTCAAAGAGGATCTCTATCAGGATTTTCTTATGCGAGAACAAGAGCAGTCAGCTCCAATGATTGCTGCTATGGAGGGAGGAGGTCCAGATATTTCTCCAAACTCTCCTGCAATGCCTGATGAGGTTAACATTAATAATGTTCAGGGTGACACTCCAGATAAACATTGGGATGATGGTGGACCTGGTGCAGAAGGTAGTGATCTAGGTGCAAGCCTTAGTGATTTGGATAATAAACCTACTCAGAAATTAGCACGAGGTGGTTTAACTGGTGGTAGTGATCCTTTTAGTGCGTTTTCACCAGTTGATAATCCATCTAATCTATCACTAGCAGAGAGTGGATTTGATGATACCTTCCAAAAGAATATATCAGATAAGCTAGAAAAAGATTTCCAAATAGATGGACGTTTAAAAGAAGCA
>VTLG01003480.1_pt1 | contig 48255 bp, 54 predicted proteins | sample 4694571 | NCBI WGS metagenome assembly VTLG01 (sample SAMN12604809, study PRJNA352737) | marine metagenome | biome: ENVO:00000447; feature: ENVO:00000209|ENVO:00000569|ENVO:01000036; material: ENVO:00002151; isolation source: viral sequences binned using virsorter ... | reverse complement strand
GCAACTTTAATCACACAAACACAAACACACACATATAGGAGAGATAACATGTTTGTACTTTTCGCAACTAAGCCCTTGAATGATGGCACCAACGGGTTCCGCTTCAACTTTGCTGGCGTCAAAGGTTTAACACGCAAGCGCAAGATTGAACGTCGCCCGTTTAAGATTGACACTAAAGGTTGTATGCTTGGTCTACACTTAGGCAAGCGCAGCGTGTACATCGAACGCAAAGCTAACCGTGACACTCAGCGCAGGCTGCGTCACTTTGCTGGGTGATATTATGAACGCTCATTTAGCAATACAGATATGTGAACAGTTAGTTATGGCTGAACACGATGAAGAAGTAGAGGCGTGGCAGTATCTAATAGACACAGGTCTAGCTTGGCAATTGCAAGGGTGGTACAGACGCACTGCCCAGCGCCTAATCAATGACGGTTACTGTACGTATGCAGATAGAGCAAATGAAAGGACACAGAACAATGTCTAAAGGTATCGTACTATCCCTGTATGACTACACAGGCGAGGCACTCAAGCCTTGGGCAGAGGCAGGGTATGAGTGTTATGCCTTTGACATTCAACACGAAGGTAAAGGTATGAATGGCAGAGGTTGGGCTAGATCAGAACACTTTGATAGCGGCGGTAAGATACGCTATTGGCATATGGACTTGTGGAACCTTGACAACATCAAACAACTACGTAAATCATTTAAGAATGACAACGTAGTATTCGGCATGGCCTTCCCTGTCTGTACAGACTTAGCTGTATCAGGTGCGGCGCACTTCAAGCGTAAGGCAGAACATGACCCTGATTTTCAAACCAAAGCAAGCAACCATGCTCGCTGGTGTGCTGATCTATTCGATGCGCTGGGGTGCCCTTACTTCATAGAAAATCCAGTCAGTGTCTTAGCTACCAAGTGGCGCAAGCCTGACCATTCATTTCACCCTTTCGAGTATGGCAATTACATACATGACGATGAAGCAGAGCACCCACGCTGGCCTGATTATATCGCAGCCAAGGATGCGTATCCTAAGAAGACATGCCTATGGACAGGCAACGGCTTCACTATGCCTTGGACTGACCCTGTTGAACCTGAGAAGGGACACAGTAAACAACACTTGAAGCTGGGTGGTAAGTCAGCTAAGACTAAGAACATACGCAGTGCAACGCCTCGTGGCTTCGCTCGTGCAGTGTATGAGTTTAACAGTATGGAGGACGATCTATGCACAGAGTGATAGGTATATGGCTGCAAAAGGATGGCATACTTGGTATTAATACTTACAAGAGTATGCCAGACTTACGCCAAGCGTTGTTTACTGGCGAGTGTCCTAGATTGCCAGACAACGTGATATGTTTAAATGATGAGGGCTTGGTTATTCGTGAGGTCAAGCTAGTGTTAGAGGAGTTTGATAGACCATGAAGTTAATCATTAATACAAAAGCATTCCCTAGTTTTGACCCTGCAACGTTGCAAGAAATTCTGGGAGTGCTGCCCTACTGGGTGCATGAGTACACTTTATTAGGTAAAGATGCAAACATTGTAGACTTTATGGCTAATAAATACGGCTTTGGACGTTTGTATGAGTTTAAGGGTAGTGTATTAGATGATGGCACTTATAGCTATCCAGATGCTCCTGACTTACCATATGTCGGCAAGATTAAAACGCCCAACGGTAACGCATATTTTTATGAATATGCTATGCTTGCACTGCCACTACCAAATGGAACACACTTTGTGACAAGGATGGATTGATGAGCACTTGTGGTGAGATTGAAATAGCAGAGACTGAGATACGTTTAGCACAAGCAATCATACTAGCTTTGCAGGAGGAAATGGACAAACAAACAGAGATTATACGTTTAGCTTATGAGAGAAAACTAGAACTAGAAAAGGTTAAGTAAGATGCAACCGGGGACACAAGTAATCATACCATTTTTGTTAGCCTATGTTTTTGGCTTCATCTATTACGTAGTGAAAGGTATACGTAGTGCAAAGGTACGTGATAAGAATACTGATAGCGCTTAGCGTACTGATTAATGTAGTTCTGGGTGGCAGTAATAATCAAACACTGTCAGCCCGGAACTATGAGTGGAGGCGCAAGCGTAAACTTAACATAGTGTTTTTAATTGATGCACTATTCGGCAAGGAGCATTGCAGAATATGTTGGACTGCATGGAAAAGAAGAAGAAGATGGTAAAGCCTAAGAACGTCAGGCAGTTGATTGTAAATTATCTGGGGTCTGATGCTTACCGCAAGCTGGGTAGTGCTTCACAGCGTGATTACTACGACTGCTTGATGGTCATACATGATGATCTAGGCAGCACCAGTATTAAACGATTAGGTGTGCCATTGATGCAAGAGCACTACAATGATTGGCTAAAGAGAGGCGAATATCGTGCCAATAAGATAGCTGCAATTATGTCTATACTTCTTAACTGGGCTATCAAGAATGAAGTAGAAGTGTTTAATCCTATGCGATACCTAGACAAGATACCCAACCCAAAGCGCAAAGTTACGTGGGAGCCACAGCAAGTTAGTCAGTTTTTATCTACAGCATACAGCGAGTGGAAGTGGCGCAGCGTAGGGCTGATCGTGCACATGGCTTACGAGTGGGGACAACGTGTAGGTGATATGCGTATGCTTACTTGGGACGCTGTAGACTTTGACAAAGGGCGCTGTGACTTGACGCAAAGCAAGAGAGGTGAGGATGTGCACCTACCTATCAGCGCTGGGTTGATGCACGTTCTTAAACAACAAAGAGAGACTTTCGATTTCCAACAATATGTAGCGCCTATGGTTGAGGCCAGTGATGGATCATACAAGCCATACAGTAAGGAGACACTTCACGTACACGTTAATACTGTGCTAGATGCAGCCCAGCTTCCAAGCTACCTAACAGCTATGGATTTGCGACGTACTGCTATAACTGAAATGGTTGAGGCTGGTGTAGATATAACGCAGATTAAACAAGTGTCTGGTCACACTAACATCAACAGCCTGACACCATACATCAAGCACACCTACACTGGTGCATCAGAAGCACTAGCCCAGCGCAGCGCATTTAAACAGGATAAAGAGTGATGCCACGCAAGTGTAAGGAGGCTAGGAGAGCTTACAAAAAGGCTTACTATCAAGCTAACAAAGAAAAGATAAAAGCCTACAGAGAGGCTAACAGAGAAAAGATAAAAGCTTGGCGTAAAGCCTACAGAGAGGCTAACAAAGAGAGGATACTAGCTAAAGAAAAAGCGTACAGTAGAGCTTACAGAAAGGGTAACAGAGAGAAAGTAAATGCAATTAAAGCTAGACAAAGAGCATTAAAACGAAAACAGATACCCAAACAAGTCCGTGATTGTCCTACAGAAAAGGAACGCTTGCGTCAGATATACAAACTGAGTGACATCTTTACTAGAGCAACAGGTGTGCAGCATCACGTTGATCATATGTGGCCTCTTAGCAAGAAAGGCCCACATTGGAGTGGAAACTTGCAAATAATAACTGCTATAAAAAACATGAGAAAAAGTGCAAAGTTAAATAAAGATATTAAAGCAACAATACGAGAGATGCTAAAGGATATAAAAGATGCTTATTGATATGGACAAACTAGACGTAGCTGAAGGTGAGAACATCCGGGGAGACTGCCCTAGATGTGGCGGCAAGAACACCTTCACTGCTACCAAGCGTGACGGTAAGATAATCTACAACTGCTACAAACTATCGTGTGATGCCAGAGGCAAGATCAGCTACGGTATGACCGCAGAAGAGATGAGCAGCTACTTTTTCAAGCCACTTATCGAAACAGGTAATATAAACAATAGGATAGAACCCTTTGTTTATCCAGAACATGTAGTAAGCCCTGTAAACAACAGATATTTAAACAGATTTCGTATGCGCTGGCAGGGCATGTACGCAGAAACCTTAAAAAACATAGAGTTATTGTACGATGTTAAAGATAAACGTGCAGTTTTCCCTCTCTATCAGGATGGTATACTTGTGGATGCTATTGGCAGGGAACTAGAGGGTGCTGTACCCAAATGGCTACGCTACGGTAAGTCTGCTGAGTATGCTAAATACTGCTATGGTGTAGCTAACAGTGTATTCGTACTAGTAGAGGATGTCATTAGTGCTATCACTGTAGCAAAAGTATGGCCCGGTGTGACAGGTTTCGCACTACTGGGTACTAACTTGACTGATACACACAAACAATGCTTGAGTGAAGATGCAAGGTATGTTATTGTTGCGCTTGATCCTGACGCCATGCGTAAAACTTTAATTATGCGCAAAGAGATAGAGGCTTGGTGCGACATACCTACTAGAGCCATACGCCTACGTGATGACATAAAGTATCAGGATGATGAGGATGTAAACTTCTTGGGGAGATGGATCAATGAAGCAAAGAGAAAGGGCAAACAAGAGCAACCCGATGGCGAAGGATTTACGACAACCCAAGTACCGACCACAGGTGATACCTGATAAGAAGAAACCCAAACCAATGCGTAAAGAAAAACATAAAGGATATAAAGATGGTAAATTATCTTGATTTGGTTAATTCTGATAGAACAGGCATAAGCTGTAATAGGTGTGGGACAGAGTTAATAATGGGTGTAAATTGGAATGAGGGTAGGAAATCTCAAGCTGTTTACAGATGTAGACACTGTGAGGCTGAACTAAACAGAGAAATAAATAAAAAACAAATGTATGTAAACGGTAAATACGTTTCTCAAAAACATCCTTTATACAAACCGGGAAAGTATAAATCTTTTGGTGACGCTGCGTTTAGTGCATTACAAAAAGATGAGCGTGTAAAAGAAGGATACGTGTATGCAATTAGCAACCCAGCTTGGCCTGAGTGGATCAAGATTGGCATGGCTATTGATGCAGAGGACAGGCTTAACGGCTACCAAACTAGCTCACCTATGCGTGACTACAATCTAATACACTCTATCTCCACACAGGATAGAGGCAGGTTAGAACGCATAGCGCACAAGGCTGCTGCACAGTGTGGAGAGAAGCAAGGTGAGTGGTTTAAAATAACAAGCAAACAAGCAGTAACAATTTTAGATAGCATCAAGGAGGATGTTGTAGATGGACAATCGTGAGAAGCGGATTACTAAAGAGATATACCGCATGATAGGCTCACTAAAGAAGATCTTTGGTGACAAAACTAAAACTAAGCAGCTAGAGGAGGACATAGCCTACAAGCAAAAGGAACTACAGGACCACATGGGTGTGAAGAAGTTTATCAGGCCCATGAATAGCACAGAACGCAAAGCAGCGAAGCATAGGCGTAAAAAGAATAGTAATAAATGGGATGGAGATGGAGGTGAAATGTATGAGTAGTCAAGAGCCGTATCATATTAAAGGGTGGTTTGGAGCCCTCTTGATATGTATGTTTATAATATTAGGTGTGCCAGTGTTGATCAACTTATTTTTCTGGCCCGATATAGGAATATGGAGTATGTTAAGATGAAATGGTTTGTAATGGTTTTTTTCCTATCTTGGAACGAGGATGGAACAAGAGACACATTTGTGTTCACTAACCCCGTGTATAACACAGAGATGGAGTGTCGTGCTACACTGATAGATAGAAAAGAGGTAATGAAGTATACACACGGATTGATGATGGCTTACAATGGTCAGATACCCGGTCCTATTGAAGCAGTGAACTGCATAGATGAGAACGAATTTAATCAACTACAGTTCTTAAAGAATGAGCAAGAAGGAAAGATAGCACTATGACACCACGAGAGGAGGCACAGCTAGAGGCAGAAAGAACATTTGATATGTTTATCCTTTGGTCAAAGAGAGCCGGTATATATAGTGCACTATTTTTAATGGTGGTTGTCTTTGGGTGTAATAGCGGTGTTGAAACAGGGCCGGACAAAAGTGGCTCACAGTATAACGGTGAAGTTTACTCACCTATGAATCTAAATGAGAAGGATAAGAGATGAACAATAAATTAAAAACAGTGCCTTTGAGTATCGTAAGTATTCTTGGTATATTTAAAGAAGCATGGAATAGCATAATGACCATAGAAGATTCTCCTCTACGTCACATACAAAAGCTAGATCCAATGGCTGCACATGCGGTGTTTCAGATACTAGCATACATGTGGAGTGCTATTTTTGCACTGTGGATTGGTAACATTTTCTGGTTTGCTATTAGTGGTATGGGACATACTTTGCTTATTGCTGGTATATTTATCACTGCTATGACTTACAGAGAGGCTAACAAAAGATCTAACAATAATCCAACTGACAATGTAACTAGCGGTAGAATGTTTGGAGGTGAGCATGAATAGAATATTAAATATGTTACCAGAGTTTTGTTTGTCTCACTGGTTACTCAGGATACCTTTAGCAATTATATTTATACAGCAAGGTTTATCGAAGTTTCCTGTCACCCTTGACGGGGCCGAGTCCTTTGATCTGCCATACATTGTCTGGTGGTTTGCAGCATACGGAGAGTTAGGTGCAGGTATAGGACTGCTACTAGGTGGACTGATTGCTTTCACTTACCTACACTTAGATCATCCGTGGGTAGAAGATATAATAACTAGGTTCAGTGGCTTGGTAATCTGCTGTATAATGACAGGAGTGATATGGATAGGTGAGCCTGACAGTTTGCTGGATGTTTTACTGTATGACAATCTACATGTATTACTGTGGGTAGGTGGTTTGTTCTTCGCACTCAGGGGTAGAAGGGTATGATGAGAAGAACTAAATTGGTGGAGTGTGACAAGTGTGGAAAACTTTTTGACACAAGTAAACACACATCATGTCCTAAATGTAAGGAGAAAAAATGAACAGTAATTACTATATAGAAGAGTTAATGAAACGAATAGAAAGCCTGGAAAAAAGACTTGAGGCACTAGAAAAAATACTAATAGGGGACGGTAAATAAATGGAACGTGGAGAGTTGTCCCTGATACGGACACTGATGAGCAAAGACTTTTACAACAACAACAAAGGAATACACACACCAGACAAACTATTTACTAAAGACATACGTAAGATCAAACGAACAATAGACTATGCAATGCAGCAGTTTGATAAAGACTTGTCCTTTGCAGAGTTAGAGGGTTTGTTCTTTACTAGAGAGACAATGACTACAGCTAACAAGGAGTCCTACAAGAGAGTGTTTGACAAGCTACGAGAAGAGACACCTATGTGCTCAGAGGTAGCACAAGAAGTTATGTCTAGCTTGTTTAGGAATGTAGTAGGCGAAGAGGTAGCTAACTTAGGTTTCGACTACGTGAACGGCGAGAAGAATACACTAGAGCCGCTACGCAACATATTGACTGACTACCAAGATAACTTTATGCCTAACTTAAAAGTAGAGTGGGGCGATATATCTATAGACAATCTGCTTGTAGCTAACGAAATACAATCTAAATGGCAGTTTAATATACCATCCCTACAGAGAAGAGTAGAGGGCGTGTCAGGTGGGCATCTGGTTCTGGTAGGTGCAAGACCCAACACAGGAAAGACCAGCTTCCACGCCTCTCTTATTGCCTCTGAGGGTGGGTTTGCTAGACAAGGTGCTAGGTGTATCGTGTTGTGCAACGAAGAGGACTACACTCGTGTGGGTGCTAGGTATCTTAGCGCTGCATCTAACATGCCTATGGACTTAATCAAAGAGAACTACGCTCTAGCATCTACTAGGTACAAACCAGTGTACGACAACATTAAGATAGTTGATAGCACAGGCAAAGATATGAACTGGGTAGAGGCTGTAGTTAAGAACTATGAGCCTGACATAGTGGTGTTAGATATGGGTGACAAGTTTGCTAACAAGACAGGTGCTGACTCTCATGTATATCTCAAGGATGCAGCCATCCATGCTCGAAATATAGCGAAGCAGTATGGCTGTGCTGTAATCTGGATGTCTCAGCTATCAGCAGAGGCAGAGGGTAAAGTAATGGTTGATCAATCTATGCTAGAGGGAAGTAAGACAGGCAAGGCATCAGAGTGTGACTTGATGGTTTTAATATCTAAGAACCAACAAATAGAAGGAGAAGTCGATTGGAGCGATAATGCAGAGAGACACTTGGTGATAGCTAAGAATAAATTAAAAGGGGGTTGGCACGGTAGGATTACGTGTAAGCTGGACGGAGAGACAGCAAGGTATTCAGCATGAGGAGAGTAGTAGACGTAGAAAACTCCATAACATTACGTGATGGTAAGATATACAACGATCCTTACGAGGAAGCTAATACACTTACAGAGGTAGGTGTGCTGTGCTTAGATACAGGAGATAAAAGACTACTACCGTTTGACCACAAAGAAGCCACAGAACGTGACAAGAATAACTCCTGTGTGCTGCAACGTATGCTTGACACAACCACCTTACTGATAGGTCACAACTTACAGTACGACTTAGCGTGGCTGTGGTGCAACGGTTTCAAGTATGATGGTGAAATATACGATACCATGCTGGCAGAGTATTTACTTATGCGTGGACAGAAGCAACCCCTGAGTTTAGAACAGTGTGCTTTGCGCCGGGGCTTGAAATATCAGAAAGATGACACACTTAAAACTTACTACAAGAAAGGATACAACACAAATGAAATACCGTTGGATGAACTCAGCCATTATCTTGACCTTGATTTGCTTACCACTGGCGAACTGTACAAAGCCACAGTTGAAACTTTCAGATCCTCTGATTCAGCATCACTCAGATCCGTTCGAGATGTCACATTCAGAACTTGCAGAGTTCTCGCCAAGATGTCTGTCGCAGGAATCAGGGTGGATAGAACCACCCTCCAACACGTTAGACATGACTACGAACAAGAAAGGTGTGACATCTTACAACGACTGCAAGTAAAGACAAGAGAGTTGATGGGAGGAACACCCATAAATCTAAATTCACCAGAGCAACTGTCTTGGGTTATCTTTAGTCGTAAGCCAAACGATAAGAAAGAGTGGGCTGACTTGTTTGAGTATGTAGACCCTAATGATTTTAAATTAGCAGTAAAGAATAATAGTAAGGCTGTGTTTAAGACAGAGGCTAACACTTGCCCTGAGTGTGATGGCACAGGTAAAGTTTACAAAATAAAGAAGGATGGCACACGTTACGCTAGACCTCACAAGTGTCCTAAGTGCGACGGTAAAGGCTACCTTCTTACAGATACAAACGAAATGGCAGGACTTGGCTTCTTTCCCCCAAGCAAGAAGTGGGTCAGTGCAAACGGCTTTGGTGTAGGCAAGCAGAACTTGGATGCACTTATAGCTACAGCTAAGAACAACAACATGGAGAATGCAATTGATTTTTTACAGGACGTTAAAAGGCTTAGTGCTGTTAGTAGCTATCTCAGTAGTTTTGTGGATGGTATTTCCTCCAACACTAAAAGAGACAACAGGTTACATATCAACCTTACCCAGCATGTCACCAGTACAGGTAGATTTTCTGGACGAAACCCCAACATGCAAAACATGCCAAGAGGAGGAACCTTCCCCATAAAGCGTGTCTTTATTTCGCGCTGGGATGGCGGTAAGATAATCGAAGCTGACTTTGCACAGCTTGAGTTTAGAACTGCTGCTTTCCTCGCACAAGACAGCACAGCCATCAGGGAGATAGATACAGGATTTGATGTACATTCCTACACGGCAAAGGTTATCAGTGATGCAGGACAGCCTACAACACGTCAGGAAGCAAAGGCACACACGTTCGCCCCTCTCTTTGGCGCTACAGGATACGGCAGAAGCAAGGCAGAAGCTGCATACTACAAGCAGTTTGTAGAGAAGTACAAAGGCATAGCTAAGTGGCACATCAAGCTAGGAGATGAGGCGCTAAGGGAAGGCAAGATAACAAACGTAAGTGGCAGACAATACGCTTTTCCTGATGTTGTACGAAGAGAGAACGGTTCTCCGTCACACTTCACTATGATAAAGAACTACCCTGTGCAGGGCTTTGCTACCGGGGATGTTGTACCAGTGGTGCTAATAGAAGTGGATCGTTTGCTATCAGGTATGCAGTCTTGTTTAGTCAACAGTGTGCACGACAGTATGGTTATTGACGCACACCCTGATGAAATAGATGATGTGCTAGGTATTATAAACTTGATAAACGATAATCTAAATGATATAATACTCAAAGAGTACAACATAGAAATGAACGTGCCACTATTATTAGAATCCAAAATAGGTAATAACTGGCTTGACACAGTGGACGTTTAGTGATATAACTACAGGTCTAACTAAATAGCATAGAAAGGTAAAATATGCAACAGAATGCAGTAGCACTTAAAGTAGAAAACATGAACTTGGCTGACGCTATGGGCTTCTCTGCCCCAACTACACCTACACAGTCTAGCTTACGTAGGATTACAGGCACAGTTATTCAAGAAGTTGTTGAGGGAAAGGTAGCGTCTTCTCCTGTGTTTAAGATTGTCTCTGAAGAGGATACAGTTTTTGCACGAGAAGTAGAGGTACGTTTGTTTGCAGAACGTCAGAAGTGGCAGCGCTGGGATAGTGAAAACAAAACTATGCAGAAGTCTGTTATGTCTACGTCACTAAATACTGATCTTAAAGATACGATTGGTACGTTTAATCTTGGCAGACGGTCAGGCTTCATCAAAGACTTTGCTGCGCTACCCAAAAATGAACAAGACCTAATCCGTAGTATTAGTCGTGTTAAAGTATTGATGGGTAAGGCTACACTCGTTGATGCTTTTTACGAGGGTGGCACACCTGCTGATGGTTACGACACAGAATTTTCTTTTATTATGGATGTAAAGAACCGTGATAGCTTAAAGTTTATTGATAATGCAGTAGGCAAGCTAATGAAAAAACGTATCAGTCCAGCAGAGCACAGCATTGCTTTGTTAGGTGAGACACGCAGTCTACCAAACGGTAGTCCATACATGGTGACTAATGCATCCCTTAGTAACTTTGTTGGTTTGCAAGAAGGTGATAACGAAACCTTGCAAGACTTCTTGGATTACATTGAATCCAGTAATGAGTACGTCAGAACTAAGTGGGCAGAAAATAATGTAGAAACTATCTCAGATAGTGAGAAAAATATAGTGTCTAATATTGTAGATGTGGAGGACTTTGAATAGTGAACCACTCTGCTGAATTAGCTCTACATCAGTATCTTAGAGATGCTATTGACGGTAAGTCTAGAATGCCAAAAGATGTCATTGATAAAATAAAGAGCGACATCGGTGAGGCTCTTGACAAACAGTTTAATTCACCAGCAGAGAAGAAAGAGTTTAAACTTAGGATGTCCAATGTCGGGCGTCCTAAATGCCAGCTTTGGTTTGAAAAGAACAACCCAGCGCAGCAAGAGCCGCTACCTACATCCTTCAAGATAAACATGATCTTTGGGGATATGATAGAGGCTTTGCTGAAAGGGTTACTCCGGGCTGCTGGTATTACCTTTGGTGACAACAAGAAAGTATCTCTGCGTTTATCTGACACAGAAGACATCTCTGGTGAGTACGACATGTTGCTAGATGACAAGATAGATGACGTCAAGTCTGCTAGTCACTGGTCGTATGAGAACAAGTTTGTAGACTTCTACACACTAGAACAAGGGGATGGCTTTGGCTATGTGCCACAGCTTGTAGGCTACGCAGAGGCAGCTAACAAAAGGATTGGTGGCTGGTGGGTTGTAAATAAAAATAACGGTAGCTTTAAGTACGTGTCAGCAGCAGAGGCAGACAAGGACAAAGTTTTACAAAAGATAAAGGATGTCCATGAGTACCTCAAGAGTGATGCACCCTTTGAGAGATGCTTTACAGAGGAGCCAGAGTCATACAGGGGTGTGAACAGTGGTAACTACAAGCTACCAAAGGATTGCACTTTCTGCTCACACAAAATCAAGTGCTGGCCTAGTTTAAAAAGTCTGCCCTCTAAGGTGTACAAAGGTAAAAGAGAAGCACCAACAGTGCATTATACAAGATTGAAAGGTGAATACTAAATGACTACGGTATCAATAAATGATGTTGAATACGACACAGAAAACATGACAGACAAGCAGCTAAAGACAGTACAGTTACTACAGCAGAACTTAGTATCTGTAAATATGCTAGATCATTGGCTGCAGTGTGTTAAGTTTGTAGGAGAGATTAAGACACGAGAACTGAATAAATCACTTAGTGATGACCAAGAGAAAAAGGAGTAGCACGAGAAGGTATCGCAGCGGCCTAGAAAACGAGATAGCTGCATACCTAAGAGAGCATCAAAGGCAAGTCAGGTATGAGCGTTTAAAGATAGAGTGGGAAGACCTACGCTACAGAACGTACACACCTGACTTTATTTTAGACAACGGTATCATAATAGAAACCAAAGGCATCTTTGACTCAGAGGACAGACGTAAGCATCTAGCCATACGAGAACAACACCCAGAGCTAGACATACGATTTGTATTCAGCAACAGCAAAGCAAAGCTGTACAAAGGGGCTAAGTCTAGATACTGTGAGTGGTGTGACAAGTATGACTTCAGGTGGGAGCATCGGATCATACCGCAAGCGTGGTTAAAGGAGAAAGGTAAACCTATAAGAGTAAAGAAGATACTCTTCAAAGGAGAAAGAAAGGTAACAACATGAAGTACGTGATAGGAGATGATGAAGTAGCTTTGGTTTTGAAACCTTGTTCCTTTGATAGTAAAGGTAAGTGGACAGGTGAGATGAATACAGGTCTTGTTGTAGGGGAGCCTAAGTTGCTTGATAAAGAAGACACTGCATACGTCATGCATCTAGCTACGTTGATGGGTGCTTTTTTAGAACTCGCACAACACGATGATATGCTGTACAACATGGTAGAAGAACACAGAAATGAACTAATAGGTTTAAAGGAAGAAGAAGAAGAAGAAGACCAGCCCATGTACGAAAAGGTAGAAGGCACAGACGGTAAGATTCTAAAACTTACTAGGTTCACTAAAACGCAAGGTAATGCTTAATGAAAAAAGAAGGTCACGATCCTGTAACTAAACCTATTCATTATAATCAAGCAGGTATAGAATGTATACAAGCTATAGAGGCAATGACACAAAATATGTCTGGCAGTATTGCACCCCATGCAGCTAATGTGTTAAAATACCTGTGGAGATGCGAATACAAGAACGGACTAGAGGATATAGATAAAGCTATCTGGTATCTTAACAGACTAAGAAAACGATGGACGGAGATAAGAAAGTGAATAATAAAAATAAAAAGTTTAGCGTTACATTCTTACTGGAAGTAGACGAAGCATGTAACGTATTATCAACTGTACAAGACGCACACGAAGAGGACGTACATGATCTAGTACGCAACACGTTCTACGATATAGACGATGTAAAAATAGACAACCTAACTGTGAGAGAGAGAACATGATTAATGCAAGTGATATAGAGGCGTTTGAATACTACAATAGTGTAGACAGTGGTGAAGTATTGCCTACTGACTATCAAACTTTTATACATCAGTCTAGGTATTCCAAGTGGATGCCAGAAGAAAAGAAAAGAGAGAACTGGAGCGAGACAGTACAACGCTATATAAGCAACATGGTTGACGGTAAAGTATCTGTAACAGAACAGATAATGATAGAGGACGCCATACTCAAGCTAGAAGTAATGCCATCCATGCGAGCCATGATGACTGCAGGGCCAGCAGCAGACCGAGATAACACATGCATATATAACTGTAGTTATCTAGCTGTCGATGACCCTAAAGCTTTCGATGAGGCTATGTTCATACTCCTCTGTGGTACTGGCGTTGGCTTCAGTGTTGAGAGGCAGTACATCAATAAGCTCCCTGAAGTCCCTACTCTCTTCAAGAGCGATACCACTATCGTTGTAAGGGACAGCAAGGAGGGATGGGCTAAGGCGTTTAGACAAGTGTTGGCACTCCTATGGGCTGGTGAGATTCCTCAGTGGGATACCTCAAAGGTTCGTCCTGCTGGCGCTAGACTGAAGACGTTTGGCGGTAGGGCTAGTGGCCCAGCGCCTTTGATAGATCTGTTTAGCTTTACTGTACAAACATTTAAAAATGCACAAGGGCGTAAACTCAGTGCTCTAGAGTGTCACGATATTATGTGCTTTGTAGGACAGATAGTTGTCTCTGGTGGTGTAAGACGTAGCGCTATGATTAGTTTATCTAACCTAAGTGATGACCGTATGCGTCACGCTAAGTCAGGTCAGTGGTGGGAGACAGCAGGACATCGTGCTTTAGCTAATAACTCTGTATGTTACACAGAGAAGCCAGACATGAACTCATTCTTACGTGAGTGGACAGCTTTAGTAGAAAGTAAGTCAGGAGAAAGAGGGATATTTAATCGTGAAGCATCTAAGAAACAAGCTGCAAAAAATGGTAGGCGTGATAGTGAGTGGGAGTTTGGGACTAATCCATGTTCTGAAATCATACTGCGTCCAAATCAGTTCTGTAATCTTACGGAAGTTGTGGTCCGGGCTACTGACTCTATTGACGATCTTGAAAGGAAAGTCAGAGTTGCAACTATACTTGGAACAATTCAATCAACCTACACACACTTTCCATATCTGCGAAAGGTGTGGCAGCGTAATACAGAAGAAGAGCGTTTGCTTGGTGTGTCACTCACAGGGATAATGGACAACCCACTGATGACTACAAAAAACAAAGGTCTAGAAAAAACATTGGAGCACTTAAAGAATGTCGCTATTTCTACTAACGCTGAACTTGCTAACAGTCTCAGTATACCCCAAGCTACTGCAATTAGCTGCGTCAAACCGTCCGGAACAATCTCCCAGTTGGTTGACAGCGCGTCTGGTATTCACCCTCGCCACAGTTCATATTATATCCGTACTGTACGCGCTGATACCAACGACCCCTTAACTAAGTTCATGGCTGATCAAGGTATACCTAACGAGCCTTGTGTAATGAAACCTGATAGCACAGTAGTGTTTAGCTTTCCTATCAAGTCACCAGACAAAGCAGTGCTTAGAGATGATCTAACAGCCATAGAGCAGCTAGAGACTTGGCTTATATATCAACGACACTGGTGCGAGCACAAGCCCTCAGTGACGATTACAGTGCGTGATGAGGAGTGGCTAGAGGTGGGTGCATTTGTGTACAAACACTTTGATGAGATGAGTGGTATATCTTTTTTGCCTCACTCAGATCATACATATCAACAAGCACCCTATCAAGAGGTAGGTAGGTCAGACTACAATATGTTAGCGTCACTTATGCCGACTAGTATTGATTGGTCTAAGCTGTCTGACTATGAAGAAGACGATAACACAGCATCCATGCAGACACTAGCGTGTAGTGGCGATAGCTGTGAAATAGTAGACTTGACATAAAGGAGAAATAAAATGGTTGAGTTTTTTATAACATCTATACTTGCTGTTGGTTTGATGGCAGACGCATTAATACCTGCGATTAATAGTGGTATAGATGTGGCTGCACCTTATGTAGATCAAGGTGTTGATGCAGTAAAAAGTATCGTTAAATGAAGTGGATAATAGTCCTTATATTCTTTAATGATGGACTACATTATGCACAAACCCAGCCTTACTTCTACAAGAACTACGAAGTATGTGAGGCTGCAGCAAGTGAGGTAAAAAAAGTGTACTCAAAAAACATGCCACATGAAGATGCACAAGTCATGGTATTCTGTGCATCGCTACCCCGGCGACTATGAGCATAGAGAGCGAAGCAAAAGAACACATGGAAAGAAAGCAGCGGCTTTTTTATGAGGGGCTATTAAGAAAGCTAGAGCCTGTCAAGCAGCACATAGAAGAACATTTACCAGATAGCAATGGTAAATACCGGGCTTTAGATGCTGTAGAGGATGTATGTATGATAGTTAAATACACTGCAGAACTACAGGGGTTGAAGTAACTAATCTATTTTAGCACTAGGTGGACACGGTTGGTCAGTATTATATGTAACTATATGATAAGGCCACAGGTAATACCTAGTGCTAATCTCTTTAGGACATCTGTATTCACAGACTTTGTACATAGTTCCCAGTGGAACCATACCAAAGAATACACCAGTTAAGGCGCATATCAAAGACCCTCTTTTGCAATGTATTCAAGATGATCTATATAAGAGTTGTACATCATCAACTCTCTAAAATTAAATTCATCCAAACTAGCATCAACTCCCTTGTCTTTCATGTAACGCATGGCGTCATCTCTCACCTCTTGATTGCTACCTTTTGTTGTTGCTTTGTATCTCAGCCTATCCATAAAGTTTTCATCTATGTCAGACTGATGTGCATCTCTAATAAACTGTCTCGCATCTTTTAATACTTCTCTAACTCTGCGCCTCTTACCGTTAAGTGTATCTTCTTGAAAAGATTTACTTCTAAGTAATCTCTCCATCTTAGGCTCAAGCAAAGGTGCAACAGCTTTATTAAATATTCTATCATACATGGGCATCTTTGATCTTTGATCTGCTTTCCATGTTTGCATCTGTGCTAGTGAGTATGCTTTTTCTGTTGCAGTTTTTCCCTTCTTTACATTTACGCCAAATATTCTTGCTAATGGGTTAGCATCATATATGTCACCCTCCCGTGTGGCTACTCTCAGGTTTTCACCTGTGAGAATCTCTGTCTCACCTATCATAACTTCTATTATATTATCAAAGTATTTGGTGGCTGGCTGCACAAAAGATCCTAGACCTGTAGTTTGTCTAACATCCTTAGCTGTATCGTTACCCGCTAAAAATCCTACAGCCCTATTCACAGCATCTAAAGGACGGGTTGTACCTGCTGCTATGTTACCTAATGATTTATACAGAGCATCTAAGTCTTTGCCTCTGTCTCCTTCACTAAGAAAAAAATCAAGGGTGTTAAACAAGTCATTACCAAACTGTACATCTCTAGCCACCTGACCAATAGCCAACTGATTGCCTAACTCCTCCTGTATCTCTGGTGGAACCTTGCCTGTTTTAATTTTTAGGTTAGCAGCACGTCCTGCCACCAAGAAATAAGAGAACGGAAATACGTTTCTTACGTCAAGTATAGTTCCACCTCCAATATCAACTTCATTCGCAGCAAGACCTTTGTTTTGTCTTTCTTCGTCAAACTCTATAGCCATTTTTAATGCTGCTGTACCAACCAAAGCACGACTAAAAGCCTCTGTATTTTTTATATCCCTTTTACCTTTAACAATGTTTTTAGCAACACCAACCAAAGACAAAGGACTCCATTGATAAGCTGTAGCAACCACGTTGTTCATAAATCTACCAAAGGGTATTACTGTTCCTAGCAGTGGGGTGTTTGATGCATTCTCGACAGCCTTAGCCACTCCCCCCAGTAGTTGATCATCCCCCGTATAATCCTTAGAGAATACAGAACGAAGTGTAGTATCCACAGCACCACCTATCACATCATCATCTATCTTTGACAAATCTCCTGACTTTAATACATCAATAAGTGTCATGTCTTTGTTTTTTAGTCTTATGTATTTATCTAGTTCTGTTATAAACATTTGAGATTTAGTAAAAGTATCTTGAACACGAACACCTGTTATGGTCATGGCTGCATCAGCAAATAACTCTGCATTTTTGACATATGGACTATTAGGATCAATATTATATCTTTTACCTGTTCTCTCTACCCCAGCGCCTATGGTTTCAAACAATAATCCTTTTATATCTTTTCTACCTTGACTATCTTTTATTTGCTCCATTAAAGACATATAGGTTTCATATGTTGTCAAAGGGTCAACAAAGTTTTTCATCTTTTGTGTTTGAATATCTTTATAAACTTTTGCTTGTCTAAATAAATCTTTAGACTTATTAAAGTTACCTAAAGAATACTGTGCAGCACCTGCAACCCCTAACAATCCTGAACTAAACAAATCAGCTACAGTCTGACCTCCATAAAACTGTGCGAAACCAGCCACGTTAGCAGCAGTAGTAGCAGGAGATGAAACCAAAAGACGCTTCCATATGTTCTGTGCATAAGTTAATCTTTTAGGGCTTTTTTTATCTGCACCTCTAACAATACCAAACTCACTATCTAAAGCATCCCTTACATCTTTATCTTTTAAGTTTTTAGCAAGTATTTCATTCCCGGCTACAACACCACCATCAACTATCCTTCTAACCTGTGACATCACAGCAAGTGTGCTACCTGCACCACTAATATCAGAGGCTATTATATCACCTATCTGCACTGGCAAAGAGGTAATCTCACCTATCTTTATACCACTAGCTTTTGAAAACTCTTTTGATATATTTTGAAGATCCTCTTCTGGCATGTACTGTAACAAGTTTGTCATAACATCTGACACCCTAGTATTTCTAGAAAACTTAATACCCTCTTCTTTAAATATACCAGCCAATCCAGACTTGCCATCTTCTCCAAGCATGATTTGTTTTAGTAATGATTCTGGTATCCTTTTGCTACCTTTTAATTCTTCATCACCTGCTAAAACTTTTTCATTCCAAGATTTAAGAGTGTTACTGATACTATCTTTAGCTTTATCAATGGCCTCCTTTTTAAGCATAGGTTTACCTATAGCTTTAGTCTTTAACTTGTTTACTTCTTTTTGTAACTGCTTAACCTCTTTTGCGTCTGGCCCTAGTCTAACTGTTTCTTTTTTAAGTTTAAGTTCTGCTGCCTTTAACTTTCTTAACGGAAGCTCCTCCCCTCTTGTAGCAGCTTTTGCATCATCCATAGCTTCTGCAAGACCAGATATACCATCAAACTTACCAAACGCATAATGTAATCCACCACCCACGCCACCTAGAGTTAGAGCAAGTCCCGTTTGCATTTGACTAAACTTCTCTTGTGAGCCTACATCTAAATAAATATCTTGTATAGCTATGTCTTGCACACCAGCTAATAAACTATCTATCACTGTTGTTTGTAATACAGCGTCCCTTTGTACTTTTTTTAACTTTTCACGTTTAGCTTCACGCATAGCTTTCTTAGCTATCTTACTACGCAAAGTAATGCGAGCTTCTTCTGCAGCTTTCTCCGCAACATTTTTCATAGAGGCAGAGGTGTAATTACTACCTACTAACTTTTTTGTCATCTCACGAGATGCTAGACTAGCTGCATCATCTATAGCTTTTTTATTAGCCCCATCCTTCAACGCTCTTCTCGCTGCAGCACTAGCCGCCGCACGAATAGCAGACTTACTACCTGTGGTAACACCTAACGCAGCAGCCTTACCTAGCCCGCCAGTGAGCAAGCCCACATAGTTAGTAGGGTCTGTAGCTATAGCAAAAACATAGTCCTTAACACCGTCTACAGCGCCGTACACACCATCATTTACAAACACGTTACCAAGACTATCATATATATCATATGCCTGACTTGCGATATTTTTAGCTTCATCGTTTGATTTACTTATGTATCTGGCTTCTGCTGCAGTAGATATTACGTTAGTGTTAAAGTTACGCATGTTGTCTACAAAATCTTCTACTACCTTTTCATCAGCAGCGTCTATGTAGTCTGCACCTTTCTTATCAATCATGTGCTTACGTATAATCTCAAGTCTGTCTGTCCTATATAAATCTTTTTTCTTTAACTTGTGATCTTGTGGAACAGTATCTTCAAACATTTCTTCTTCAAAATCGTACACCTCCTTCACAGGAGAACCATACCTAGAGTACGAACCTCCTATGGTTTTTTCTTTTTCCTTGACATCATCATTAGGTTTTATACCATACTTATCGTAGATGTCTTGCACAGTCATGTCTGTCATTGTAGTGTTCCTACTTTAATACTTATTTACTAAACTTTTTATAGTAATCATTAAGGCTAGTACCAAGTTCATCACTTGGGTTGTACTTACCTCTGCTTTTTACATACTTCCTCATTCCACCTTTGCCACCAAGATGTGCTACAGCCCTCAGTCCGTCCCTGTCGTAGTTACGAGCCACGTTACCAAGCGCGTCTATAGCTTTATCAATGTCAGCTATATGCCAAGTAACTACTCTATTTTGTAAATTAGGGTCATTCTTAAACTGTTTCATAGTGAAACGCTCTCCTGAAGCCCGTTTAAAATCTGCTAATCTAGCCGCTCCAAACTGATATAAACCTGCGAACTTACGTCCATCTTTTATCTGTATTTCTGCTTGAGGATTGTTAGAGCTTTCAGACATTGCAAGTTTTTTTAAGAAAGAGTTATTATCATCCACGGGCGTAGGTTGTGTAACTTGCTCTCCGTACTGTGCATAGTTAGCTTTAGTCTCTACTAACTCACCATATTTAGCGTATGAACCCATATTATTTGTCCACACGTTCAGTGGTTTTACGGTACTGCTTACCGTCATCATCGACATAGAGACCACCAATGGGTATAGAATCAAACGCCTTATCCTTTTCTGCTTTCGTTTCATACTGATCTAACCTTATTATAGTTGACTCTCTCTCTGGCGTCAAGCTCTCTCTTAATTCTACTTCCATAGCTGGTTTTTCTAAAGGCTCTCCTGTTTCTGGATCATGTGTTTTACCAAACATTTCATCCCACTCTTCTGGTCTGAGATTTTTAGGAACAGGAATCTTGCCACTTAGTATTTCTTCTCTTGTATCATAATCTAGTGACACACCTCTAATTCTACTAGCAAGTCCACTAGGTCTAGGTGGTATTTTACTTTGTCTTATAGGAACTTCAAACTCCCCAAGACCTAGTTTTGCTACAGGATCAACTGGGAAGTCTGCTGCTGCTAACTTACCCTCCTGTGTCAGCTTTCTAATGACAGCACGAACTTCATCCTTGTCTGTTATAGATATGCCGTTTGCTTTAAACTGTAAGATATTTCCATTAGTGCCTAACACTATTTCATGGTCTATACCGTTACTGGCAACATTAACCGTCTGACCTATATCTTTAGGGTCAATCAATGAATTACCTTTCATCTCTTTGGCTACCTGACTAGAGGTTTCTTCATTAGATATTTTAGTGTTTAACAATCTGTTGTAGTTTTCCTCTCCTATTTTTTCTTTTATCATAGGGACATCTTGTAAATATCTTGGTCCATAGTCTTTTACTGCAGCTTCTACAACCTCTAAAAGTAACCTATTTCTCTCCTCTGCCATTAAAATCTGTTTTATTTCTGGCGCACTTTTAGCATCTTTAAACCTAGTTCCTTCTTTTTTATCAAAAAGATCAATAGCTTGAGAGTTATATCTATCTTCGTTCTTTTGAATACGCAAGTTTATGGATGCCTCTGCATCTAGTAGATCATCTAATGCACTAGAGGCAGTAAACGCTTTTGTTGGAGTAAAATTATAGTATGTACCTGGTGCTAAACTTTCGTACACCTCTTGTTTAGCTATCTCATTTATATCCATAACAGAGTAACCATCATAGTACGCATCCTCATCAAGTCTAGCTCTTACTGCATCGTCTAAATCTATACCAAGAAGTGTACCAAACAGACCTCTCTTAGTGTCCTTTGTGCTACCTAAAGATGGTTTGGCTAACGCTGTGCTTAATTCGTAAAACTCTGCAGCGTCCATGTCTTTGTATTTTTCACCATAACCACCTGCAAAACTAAAGTCAATCAAAGAATCTACTTCAAACTCAGAGAATACATCTCCTGATTTCATGCCTCTTCTTTGGAACTCCTCTGTTACTTCTTTAGATAAATCAAACAATCCTTTAGGTCCAGATGCAATAGCTGCATTGATATGTTTGTCTTTTAAGCCTAGAGCCTTTAGTCTGCTTATTTCTGATTTAGCTAAATTGCCTAGCTGTCTAAGTTTAGCTATTTTACTCTTAGAAGCCTCTGCATTTTCTTTTAACTCTCTTTTATACTCTCGTGCTTCAGCAACCCGTTGATTTATTTGACGGGCCTGATCCTCCATAAAACCTGCAGCAAATGCTTTAAAATTAAACGCCATAATATTTTACCTTCTAGACATTAGGCCCATTTTTTGCGGGACTTGTTCTTGTGTATCTAACTCTTCTGGTTCAGCACCCTCCATAGGTGGTGCATTTACTTGTTCTAACTCTTCTGCCTCTGGTGGTGGCATGTCTTCAGGTGTCTCATCTTCTTGGACTTCCTTGTCTGCCCCTGAATCTTGACCTAAAAACTCTGCTATTTCTCCTAACAGATCTGTACCTGCATCTTTTGTACCCTCTTCCTCTGCTTTAGCCACAGCAGAGTTTAAAATCATTTGTATTCTAGCTCTTTCTTTTTCGTCCATCTCTTTCTTAATATTTCTATTTGAAAACTTAAAATCTATGTCGTTGCTTTCAGCTACAGCAGCAAGAAGTTCTATAATAACAGGACGAACTAACAAAGCTACATCCAGTGTGTGAGTGCCACGCATAACTTGGGATGTAGTTAGAGCTTTTGCTATGGGATATATAGGCACACCTGCTTCCATAGCCACCATTAAGTCATCCATAATGTCTTCTTTAGCTAGGCTGGTCACATAAAAAGATACAGCCTCTTCTACTGTGTTTAGCTTAGAAGGACGCTCCCACGGCCTTTCTCCGGGCGCATGGGTAAACAATGAGTTGCCCGGTATGGGTGCTCCAAAATCTGATACTGCCATTTTATTTATCCTACTTAGTAAACCCAGCGCCAAAGTACAAACCTACTATGGCTGACACTATATGTGTATCAAGGGGTGTGATTACAAATCCTTTTGCCATCTTCCATTGGATAGCTTCATCAGGGCCAAACAACCAGTTAAAAAATCCACCCTGCATCTCTGTGTATCCTACGTATACACTGACATCAGGATACCACACTGCAACTAGCTTTGGCAAGACAATAATACTAAACACTGCAGATAAAGCTATAAGCCTACGTGTCCAAGCAAAGTGTTTGTCATCCTTACCAGCGTTACGCGCTTCTGCTACAGCTTTCTTCCTGAAGTTAGCACGTTCCATAAGCATCTTGTTGTTGGCTTCTCTGGCTTTAATAGACTGCCCCCATATAGACATGACACCACCTAATATGGTAGAGAAGAGCATGGTTATAAGTTCAAGAGGTAAGCCTAGCATTAGTTATCTCCCCTTGCTCTTGGACGTGTAACGGCTGGACCCAAGTTAATTTTAAAAAGTCTCCCTTGTTTTCTATCTTCATCTTCATAACTTCTAGAGCCTAATACAAAGCCTAAAGCTCGAACCATTTCGTAGTTTAGTTCACCATCTTTTAAAGGCTTAAGTATATTCATTAAAACTTCAGCCTCTGTAAACTTACCATCTTTTATAGCTTGTTCATACTTTTCTGGTGTGTACTTTTTGCCATCAATAGGATTAATTATCTCGTTAAAATTAAATTGATCATTAACAATTATATCACCGTTATCATCTATTTTAGCACTAAACTGACCTAACATTAATTTAATTTCATTAATTGGATCACTACCTTCTGCTAATGCTTTTACAATTTCTTTTGCAGAAGCACCGCCTGTCTGTTTTACACTTAAACCACCTTTTCCATATACCTCTCTACCAATGATAACAGAGCCTTTGTCAATAATGCCTTTATCAAGAACCATTTGTCTCATAAGGTTCAGTGCATCCTCTGAAAAAACTTCTGCCCCTGCTACTCTTTGTCTGCCTAAAATAGGTATAGCTGTTAAAGGATTAGCCTGTGATGCAATTCCTCCACCAAACATCATATCGTTTATAAAGTTTCTACCTACAGGAGAAAACACAGCTTTAAATATCATGTTAATATCTTTAAGAGGTTTTTTAATGGCTTCAGGTACAGGGATACTACCAATAATTGAAGCTACTTTTATATCCTCTGCCTCCTCCAAATTTTTTAACTTTTCTGGTGTAAGCTCTTTTTCCACTCTTCTAAGATATTCTTGATATGCTAAATTAGTTGATAAAGAAGCTGCATCATCTGCGCTAAACCCCACCTGCATTTGATCTGGCCCTACTTGTGCGGGTTTGTCAAATATACTAGGTTGCAACTCCTCTTCTCGTATCTCAGGTTCAGAAGATATGCCTCTTATTAAAGCTGCTTTTGTATTTTTTCCTGCAATACCGTCAACCTTTAAACCCTCTCTCTCTTGAAATGCCTTAATTGCAGCCGTTGTGTTACGCCCTTTTATACCGTCTACTACAAGTGGTTTATCATTTACTCTAATACCTGCAGCATTTAAGGCTTGCTGCACATCTCTAACACTATCTAATTTAGTATAACGGGACTGTTCTTTTCTCACATCCTGTATTTCTTCAGCAGTTTTTGGTCTAGCTCTAGGTCTTAAAACTTCTTCAGGTACACCTAACGCTTCTCGTGCGCTCGCTAAAGATTTGTCTAATCTTTCATCATTTTGATTTTTAGTATACTCTGCATAATTTAAAACAGAATCCACCTCTGCAGATCTAAACTTTTGCATTTTAACTGTAAAGTCAGCACCTGCCTGTGCCATACGTGTGTTGTAAGCTGAGTGCAAAGAGTCAGGGTTTAATAAAACTTGTTGAGCATCTACACTATTTAAGGGTGTGCCGGGAGGACTAGCAACTACACCATCCTCATCATCATAGGCTGGATTATTTATCTCTCTAATAGTATTTGCTAAAGTCTTATTAATTGTATTGTCATCATCGTCATCGTCTATTGGCCTAGCTCTTGGTCTAAGGCTAGTTGTCATACCCTCTGGTCTAGCTCTAGGTCTAGGACTAGGACTAGACATTAAGCCTGTTGTTTGCTTTTCTTCCTCTTCTTTAGGTTTATCTTCTGGGAATTGCAAACTGTTAAATATGTTTCCAAACATGTTATTTCACCTTAACTAAAAAACTCACCTATGCCACCAACTTCGCCTATAGCACCTATTGTAGCTGATAGAAAACTACCAGCCGCCATAGAGAATGCATTATCCTCAGCAGCATCATTTTGTATTTCTGCTTTGACTAACTCGTGATCCCTGTCAGCTTGTTTCTCTGCAGTGGTCCAAGCATAGTTCATCAAGTCACGCTCTTCTTGCCACACCTCTGCTATACCTTGCAGTGTAAGATTATTAGCAGCCATAGCTTCATTCATGTTAGCTTCATTGACTGCTGCATTTTCTATAGTCGCTATGTCCTTACGCCACTGTGTGTTAGCTTGTGCTACAACCAACTCGTTTGACGCATTAAACATATCACGCTGATTTGTTAGCTCTTGATTAAACTTAGCTATAGTGTTTTCTTCACCAGCATTAAACTGGTTCATAGCGTTTTCTTGTGCATTGTTAAACATCTCAACTTGTGCATCTAAATTCATCTGAAACTGTGTCATCTGATTTTGACTCTCAGCGTTAAACTGTTTAGCTGCATTGTCTGCTGCCTGATCCGTAAAGATACTTTGCGTAGTTTGTTGTGCTTTAAATATCTCCATCTGCTGTTCGTTGCTCAAGTTCTGTACATCCATTTGCAAGAATGCTTCAGCCTTTTGTCTGGCAGCTTGTTGTGCATTTGATAAGTTAGCTAAATCTACCTGTGTCAACGCAGCAGCATCTGACATAAGTTTAGCTTGTCTGTTATTTAAGTTAGCTAGGTCAACTGTCTGTGCTAACTCAGAGTTGCGCATGACACGAGATGTTTCTGCAGTAAAGTTTAAGTTGGCTATCTCAGCGATACGTTCTGCTTTTATTACGTTGACTTGTTGTTTATTTGTAAGCTCTTGACCCCGCATAGCTGCTTCTATCTGTGCATTAGCTAGAGCAGTTTGCTGACGGTTAGATAAGTTTTCAACGTCAATGTTTAACTTATTAGTCATGTTAAACATTCTAATCTGTTGTTCGTTGTTTAACTCAAGCTGGCGTTCCTGTAATTGACTAGACACATTAAACAAAGATGTTTGTTGTCTATTGTCCAGCACTCTGCCTTCCATCGCTGCCATAGATACAGCATCTTGTAAGAAAGCCTCAGTCTGTCTATTGGTGTTTTCCATCTCACGCTCAAACGCTTGTGTGCTGGTGAGTACAGCGACTTGCTGTTCGTTAGTAAGAACTTGTCCCATCATAGATGCTTTAACTTGCAAGTTAGATAGTGCAGTCTGCTGTCTGTTTGACAGGTTAGTTAGATCTACTTCTAACTTTTGATTAGCCTCTAAGATCAGGGCTTGCTGTCTGTTTGTTAAATTGATGTCGTTTACTTCTGCAAATCTAGCAGCGTTAGCCATAGCCACGTTCTGTGATACAGAAAGCTCTTGGTTACGTAAACCTGCGTTTAGTTGTGCTTGTGATAGTACAGCCTCTTGTTGGTTACTAAGATTACGTAACTGCAAGTTAGCGTTGTTCATACTGTTCTGTATAGATACAGCCTGTCTGTTATCTAAGTTCTGTAGTTCAAACCTTTGCGCTGCTGCAGCGTTAGCTAAAGCCACGGCTTGTTTATTACGCACATTCTCCATATCCATAGCTTGAAAGATAGAGGCTTCAGCTTGTGCTATAGGTAACGTTGTTTCCATAGCTGCTTGGATTAGTGCAGCAGCAGCCATAGAGCTACCACCCATGCCCCTAGCGTTCATAGTCTCATTTACGTTACGTATCGCTCCTGCAGCCCATGCTGGTGTACCATTGTTAAACGAATCCATAAGTTTTTCTAGTTGAAACGTAATAGTAGACTGTGGGCTAACATCCCCCTTAGTAAATTTAGCTTCTAGTGCTTGTGAGAATGTAGCTGCTGCAGCTTTTGCAGTTGCATCTTCATTTAAAGCATCTAGTGTTTTACCTGTTACAATAATCCTCTCATCATTAAGTATTTTATTTATGTCAACTACTTCACCGGGTCCAACTACAGTTTGTGCTCCGGGTAAAACATCAGGTACAAACTCTGTTGTTTTTTCTTGTGCGCTTGCTTCTTCTGCAAAACGTGCAGCCTCTTCTACTTTAGTAATCTCTGCCAGTGCTACTTGTGCAGGGGTCAAGTTATAATCTACTACATCCTTTGCTTTAGGTGTGTCTGTGGCAAACTTAGCAGCGTCTACGTCAGGTCTTCGTTGAGTAATCTGTTGGTCTGGTGCTTTAGTAAACGGCCCTTCAAAAGTAGCTGCATCTGGAAACTCACCTCTTGTGTAATTAAGTGTTACCCGTCTTATCTGTCTTAAACTATCTTGCGTTTCAGGAGGTAGATTTAACTGTTCTAACTGCTGTGGGTCCATCCTCACTATTTCCATAATAGCTTCTTCTGATGGTGTGCCTGTTTGTGCAGAAAACTGTTGTAGTGCAGTCTGTATCTTATCTTGTGACATGGTAGCTTCATACGTAGCCGCCAAATCCTTTGTTGCATCTTGTGCGATACGTGCTTGTTGTTGTGCTAACTTTTCAGGGTCTGTAGGTGTAGGACCATACTTCTCTTCTAATTCTGCATCTGTAAACTTGCCTAAATAAGCTAGTGTTGATTTAACTGAAGGTGCATCTACAGCGTCAGCAAGTTCTGCTTGTTTAGCTATAATGTCATCTATCTTAGCTACCTGTCCTGTGCCTGTATCTATAAACTGATTGTCCTCAACTTTAATGCCGTACACATCTGGACGTGTCACTAAGTCTTTCGGTGAGCTAATAGTTTTAGCTAGTGTCTCTGTCAAGCTAGGCACACCCGTCACCTTAGTTCTAGACTCTGTAGCCGTTAGCTCCATTTTTGTTTTTTCTATTTCATCATTAGCTGTGTCTACAGCCTCTACTGCATCTGCGTATTCCTGTTCACTTTCACTTTTAGGTTTATCTTTGTATGTGTCAGACTCTTTAAATGCGTTTATAAGATCAGCAATACCTACAGCACCGTTCTTTTCATTAGCTACTTTATTTTTATCTGCACGTCTTACAGTTATCTTTTGTCCATTAGGATAGTTTATAACCCAGTTTTCTTTGCTGCCTGTTATCTCAAAATCCATAGGATCTTCTGGTAGCTTACCACTTTCTAATAACGCTTTTAGTTCTACTGGGTCAACATTCTCTGTAGCACTCATGCCTATGCCGTACTCTGACAAAGCCTTGTCTAAGTAGTCTGTTTGTATTGTTTTTAAAGCATCAGGGTATTTTGGTTGCCCTGTATCATCTACAGCATCGAAAGTTTCAAACTCTATAGCATCTACATCAAAGTCATTTAAAGCTACCTGCGCATCTGTGAGGCTCTTCTGTGCATCAGCATATGCTTTTTGTGCATCATCTAGCTCACCTATCTCTTTAGGCACATCTGCAGGGTCAGGTGTACCCGGTTGTATGATAGGACGTTCTACTGGTGGGGTAGGGACAACAGGTGCAGGAATAGCTGGTCCACCTCTTATCTCTTCTAGCCTTTTCTCTAATTCAGAAATCTCTGCTTGTCTCGCTCTCTCTGCGTCAGCTTGTGTTTTAGCATCTGTAGCAAACTGTAACGCATCAGCAGATGTAATCTTACCGTCCTTGTTTAAATCAAACTGCAAATCAGGTTCAATCACACCTGTTGACATTTTAAGAATATCTTGTGTTTGTTTATCTACATCTGGACTCAACTCTGTCTGACCTGCTTGTACAGCTTTGTCTAACTCTAAGTTTCTTAGATTACCTTGATCATCATAGTAAGTTGCAAAGTCTGGTTGTTGCTGTGGCTGCACACCTGTGCCAAACGTACCCGGTGCTTTTATATCCCCGCCAGCTTGCATACCAGTAGGAGCTACAGGTGCACCCTCTACACGTTGTCTAGCCATCTCAGTATACCGTCCAAGCATAGATGCAGCAGAGGGTGTAGCTGCTAAGAATTTATCCATATCGTCCTTCTGCGCTGGGCCTGTGTAGCCTAACTCAGTGAGTAACTGATGTGTCTGTTGATTGTTAAAACCTTTAAACTTAGCCATCTATCTTGTTCCTATCCATACAAAACCAAACAAAGCACCTGTGCATATTATAAACAAAGCTATACCTGCAGCCCACTCTATTATCTTTTGTTTTATTTCCATCTGTCTATGTTCGTGTTCTCTTTTTTGTTTACGTAAGTCTGCTTCAATCTGCAATATCTCTTGCCACTTAGAGGGGCCATACATTACGGATATGTACTCTTTTAACTCTTGTCGCATGTTAGCAGCTTTCTGCTTAGCTGCAAATATTTCCATAGCTTCTGCTTGTACTCCACCGCCTAGCGTCTTATACCATGCAGGTTTCTTGTTCTGCTGATCTGCAAAGTCTAGGTCAGCTATCGCACCTGCCCACTTAGAAAGCTGACCACCCATGTCTTGCAAGTCTTTGCCTACTGCTATACCTTTCTTGAGCATCCCAAAGGCTGCACTAGCAGCAGATATTGCTGTTACTGGATCAATCATGTAAGTGCTCCCCCCCACGCTTGGATTACTTAAATGTCATCCAAACTGCCGTGGCTATAAATGTCAAAACAGCTACAGTTCCCATCTTTACTGTTGTAGCCCATACACTTCTTTTAGTCAACCTCCATGCGTCAAGTAAACCACGCATCTCTTTGATGTCGCTGGCTGCATCCTCATCTTGCAGCCCTATCTCTCGCAGCGCCTCTGCTGCACCTTTTTTAGCTGCCCTGTCCAGCATTGCTTCTATCTGCTCTTCTGTTAGATCTGCCATGTTTTATACCTCTATGGTTTAGTAGGCCAATCGCTATCTGACAGGTTAGGCCAGTTTTTATGGGTCGGTAAATCACGTAATGCCTGACGGTACGTTGTCATATCACTTAACATTACCACATCTGATAAAGCATAAAAGTCTGTTTCTGCTAGTTTAGCATTTCTTTTAACACGAAGCTCTGCAGCGGCATTTGCATCTAGTGTAGCTTGATATGCTGCTTCATGTTGGGCTTTTGTAGTTGTTACGCCGTCTACTGTGGTATCAGCAAACATATCTCTTGCCACATACTTTTCTACCCAGTTGCCCTTTGAATCTTGTTCCACGCCATCCCGTACAGATGTTTGATACTGACTTACTGTGGCAGAGGGACTTGCTAAAACTGCATCTAAATTTAATGCGTCTAACGTACTGCTGTTCCACACTCTAGGTAGAGACATGTTAGGATGTGCTGCTCTCCACTCCCCTTGTGATTTAACTTCTCCTGTTGTTCTATTTCTGTATTCACCCACCAGATTGATCCTTTCTGTTGTAAGTTTGATTATGTTGCTACTGCATAAAATATATAAGACCCGCCACTATTATTGACATCAACGTATCCACCAGTATCATTAACAATAAAACCAGATGAGTCTGGATCAATAGCGTCTTCGTTTGTTATGTGTGCATTTTGTGAATTAAGTTTTAGTGCATTATCATTTCCAGAAACTATACCTCTTTCTGTATCAAAAACAAACCAGTGAGCACCGCTTGATACGTCTGTTTGTTTAATCAGTACAAACTTAGCACCATTGCTAAATCCACAGTTAATAGTTTGAGATGACCCGTTACCCGTATAGCTTCCTACTTTAGATATGCCATCTAATGTTGCAAATAAACAAGCGATATATGTGTCACCTGAACCGTTTGCATCTCCTGCAGTGCCTACACGAAAAACAGAACTTGTTGGAGTTGTGTTATCCCATCTTGTTGAGCTTGTAACTGCAGATCTACCGCCGTCAAAATCACCGTCCATACGAATATACTTGGTGTTTCCCAAAGCAGAATGATAAGCTAACCACTGGTTTGTATTATTTCTTTGTTTTACCCACATCATTTCTGGAACAGCGCCTAAATTATGTGAAATATTTTGTGCGCTTCCTGTTCCTGTGTAAGCTACAACATCAAAAAAATCGGGTGCTCTTTTCCATAACCATCCATCATGGTTACTGTTTCCACCTAAATCTATACCGTTCATAAAGTCAGATTTAAAGTTAGTATCAGAAATTGAACTTAGAGAAGTGTCAAACCTAAGATACCTTTGTCCCATCAATCTTGTATAAAATTTAAACTCGCTAGATATTTGAGGCTGTCTATTCAAGACCATATCTGTTACAAAACCACTATTAAAACCCGGCTCATTGCTTTCATCGAAATTAATAGCTCCATCAAACACACTAGATGCTGTTTCTGGTGTAGCCATTGGACCACGACGGATTGCCATATAGATGTAGGTGTCACCGTTATAATTAGCGTTAGCCCCAGTTAGAGTAAAACCTGTTGAAGTAAAATGACCTATCTCATCCGTTTGTTCTGACGCAGAAGTATTCCATGCTAAAGAAGCGTCAGGGTTTCCATCTGTAGTCAAGGTTCTCATACTGTCCATCACGATCCAATTGCCTGTACCACTAGATTTCTTGATCGCTATAAACTGTGGCTCAAACCCAAAATTTAACGCTTGATCTGTGTTTGGGTCACCAGCAGAATTACCAGTATAACTCCCACACTTGATAATATCTTGATCTGCACCATCTCCGTAGCCACCGTCGCTATCATTATGTGCAAAGAGGTAAGCTACGTAGGAGTCACCAGAATTATTTGTACCAACATTTGTACCTAAGCTAAATGTAGTGGCTGTGTGATCAGTAGATGACCAGTGTAGATAACTACTGTCATTAGTTGCTGCATCAGTTTGAAATCGTATGTATTTACTATTCCCAAGTGACCTGTGCCAAATACGCCATGAGGTTGAACCATTTGTCTGTTTAACTAAAATCATTCCGGGCGTTGTGCCAAGATCATGGCTGATAGTCCGATTAGAACCATTACCTGTATACGTAACTGCATCAAAAAACTTAGGGGCTTTGCGAAAGGTCCATGAAACATACTCTTCATTAGATAAGTTTTGTCCATAACTATTATTATCTACAATAGTAAAACCATTGTTATTAAAAGAAGTTATAGAGTTTGAGCTAGTAGCTTCAGCAGCATCAGAATTAGAAAGAATAAATTTCGTTCTACCTCTTTCAGTATCTACAAGAACATTGTCATTAATTGTTCCACTATTAGTCCTTTTTTTTCTCCAAACAAGACCCCCTTCGCCTGATAGGTCAATTCCATTTACTATATTAGTCCCGTTAGATCCATCACCAGTATATAAAAACGTGCGGAACACATTCTCCACAAATAATGGGTCACCAGCCGCACCTGACGCTGCATTAAGTAAAATAGTAGAAGCTGTCATTTATTATCCCATCGCTTGTCCAAGCGTAAATCCATAGTAAGTTGTACCACCGTCTATGGTTAAAAATCCAAACACATCAACGCCATTATTAGTTGTTGTTATAGTTGGGGCCGTAGCTGAAGCCCAGTCTACTGAATTTGGCCATGTTATAGAACGTGCAGTAGAATCTTGTATAACCTTCAGTATAAAAGCAGAAGCACGTCCACTAGATGCTGGATTAGAGAAAGTATAAGTTACGTTCTCCGTTAGATCATGTTCAAATACATTACCATCTCTCAGGTTTATAGTTGCTGCACCAGAGCTAGAGCTAACACTTGTAGACTCTTCAATCGTACCATTATCAAAGCTAACGACACCATTGCTATCTGCAGTTACTGCTTTACTTGCTTCTGTTAAACCAAGTGTAGAAACGTCTACGTAATTTAGCTCTGCTGTTGTTGCTGTTACGCCATCTAATTTATTTAACTCTGCTGCAGTAGAAGTTACAGCAGTTCCATTGATTGCTAGTTTATCAGTTACAATATTAAACGTACCGTTGTCTTCTACTCTAGCAACTTCTGTACCATCCCTCTGTTGGAAAATTATATCTTTAGCGTCAACAACAGGTCTAATGATTACGTCACTAGATGAGTTGGTAATTCTAAGTATTTCAGTCCCATCATCTTGAAACTTAAAGTCACCACCATTAGCGTCTAAAATTATATCACCTGCTACATCTACTGTTAAGTCACCTGATGATAAATCTATCTCAGTGCCATCAATAGTAATGTTGTCTATTGTCACACCACCATCAAAGTCTGCAGACGTACCTGATACAGCTTGACTAAATGTCACTACACCGTTCGATGCAATAGCAATGGCATCAGTATCACTAGCAGAACCTATGTTACCAGCATCAGGTATAACAATGTTGCCGCCCGTAGTCATCAAACCGCCACCAGTATATGTGCCACTAACATCTAAATTAGCGTTTACATCCACAAGAGTAGCATTTAGTTCTATCTCATCTGTAGCATTAATATCTAATGTTGTAGCGTTAGGTGCCCCTATATTTTGTGAAGCATCATTAAATTGTATTACGCTGGTGCTGTTAAGTAAGATACCTGTATCTGCAACGTGAGTAATTGTTACATCTTGATCGTTACCTAACTTTATTATGCCGCCATCAGCTAAGAACAAATCAGAAAACTCTGCGCTTGCACTACCTAGTGTTGCTCCATCTGCACTTGCTGGTACGATAGATGTGCCTACTGTGGCAGTATTAAGAACAGGACTTGTGAGTGTTTTATTTGTTAGCGTGTCTGTGGTAGTTTTACCTACTAGTGTATCTGTAGTGGCTGGAAGAGTTAAAGTTATATTACCACCAAAGGCAGAGTGTGCAGGTGCTTGAAGTTGTGCATAGTGTGCGTTAGAAGACTCACAGTAAAATCTTATGTATGACTGCGACCCTGCATTTTTAAGATCAATGACACCTGACTCTATCCCTACGTTACCATCAATTACTACTTGACCTGTACCTTTAGGTGTAAGTTTTAAATCAATATTTGTATCACCACCTGTTGCAGATAATTCAGGTGCATTGCCTGTAGCTGCATTAGTTACATCAAACTGATTGACTGCAGAGCTTGTAGTCTGAAAGATTATTTGTTCGTTACCGTTTTCATCTCCTATAAAGTGTGCATCATCAATTAGTATGTTGTGTGAGTTAGTATCTAAGTTACCACCTAACTGTGGTGAGGTATCTTCAACTATGTTTGATATATTACCTGCAACACCTGTACCTGCAATAATAGTGCTACGTGTAACCTTTTTAAGACCCCCACCAGAAGTATCTACAGCTAAAAGTACATCGTCATCTGCTGCTGTACTAATCTCTGATAAAGAGGTCACCAGAGTAGGATTAAAATTTGTACCGTCAGCAATAAGCAAAGCACCAGCAGTATTAGTACCCATAGTAAGGTCATCACCACTAATAGTCAAATCACCTGCTATTGTAGCATTAGCACCACTAAATGTCAAGGCTGTTGTTGTACCTGATTTAATAACAAGGTTGCCAGAACTATTTGTAAGAGAACCGTATGTTGTACCTGCGTCTTTTACAAATACATCTCCACCATCTGCGTCTAGTATAATATCACCAGAAGAGTCTAGTGTAATATCTGTGCCATCATTGGTAATGGTGTCAAGCGCAAGGCTACCTACATTAGATATGTTAGCATCACCAAAGTCTAATGCACCTGCAACAGTAAGTGTACCTGATACATCTAAGTTACCATTTACGTCTATCAGTGTTGCATTAAGTTCAATCTCATCTGTAGCGTTGATGTCTAGCGTGGTTGCATTAGGAGCACCAATGTTTTGACTTGCATCGTTAAACTGTATTACACTTGTGCTGTTTAACAGCAGTCCCGTATCAGCTACGTGTGTAAGTGTCACATCGTTGTCAGCACCAAAGCCTAATACAGCAGCATCACTGTCTAATTTAAGATCGTTGCTAACTGTAACTGCAGTAGATGCGTTAATGTCTACAGTGGGTGCAGTAATCTCTATCTCTGTATCTGCATCAATGTCAAGCTGCCCATCTGTGCTAGAGTTGATAAAGATAGCTGTATCACGAAACTGTACTTTTTCTGTAGACGCTAAAAGTATATCATCAGAAAACTCAAAGTAATCCTCATCCTCCATCCACTTTAGTGTACCGTCATTTGTCTCACCATCAAATGTAATAACAATATCTGTACCTGCAGTTCCTTGACCAAAGGTTAGGGCGTGTCCTGCCAGAGTGCTGATAGGACCACCTTCACCTGTTGTACCATCGTGTGTGTGTCCACTTCCAGCAGCGAAAGCAGCAAGCAGTTGATCAAACTCATCGTTTGTATCGGATGCCTGAATTATGTCGCCATCTGTGTATGTAGACTGTCTTGTGTATGTAGCTCCCATTAACGTCTAGCTCCTACTTGATATTCTAGTTGAAATCCTTTTAGAGAGTACGGTGCAGATACACCATCATCATCTACCTTTAGTGCAACAGTAAAGCCTGAACCTTCTACTGGTTGTCTAACTAAGGGGTTTGTAGCACCACCGTAAACAAACTGTGTCGTAGAGGACGATGTGCTGTATGTAGCAGAACCATACTGTGCGCCTACGTTTGCTGTTGTCAAGGGGTAAGGCGCAGGTCTTGCTGATCCTGTGCTCTCATTGTCGTAACGTAATATTAAGTTGGCACTGATAGCAGCTTCTGGTTCGTAGTTAAGTATAACTCTGTGCATTTGTTTTCTTATACCTGCGTCACCAAAGCTCAAGTCTGGACCCCTGTATCTGCCTAGTATAGTTGTGCCATCAAAGGTGTTACCCTTTTCTTGCCTATGTACGTAACCATCAAAAGATCCTTGTAGTATTATTACATCCCCTGAAGTTATAAAAGAGTCTGTGCAAGAAGGGCGTATGCCAAGTATCTCTGAAAACTCAAACCCGTTCTCTCGCATAACACATATAACACCCCTAGTTCTCTTTTCGGTTACTGTTGATTTAGAGAAAAATATTCTGTACTGTGTTTTATCAGGTATAGTCACACTCTCAAAAAGATCAGAGTCAACTATGTTCTTGTCAAACAAACCTTGCACGTTTTTAGAAACTGTACCAAGTTCGACGTCACCGATCCTAGCTGTACCCGCAACAGTTCTTAAACCATCAGGCCCAAGAAACATCAAGTCACCTGCATATTCTTGGATAGTATCTCCGTTGATGCAACCAATATTTCTAGTCACAGGTTCAACTACAAAGTTTGATGCAGCCGTTCCTGACAGTTTAAATATTCTATTCTCACAAAAAATAAATAGCTCATTACGAAAAGCCTTTAATCCCACTATTGTATCGTCTACCTTAAAACTCCCAGCACCAGAGCCTGATGTAAAATCATCTTCATCACCAGCAACACTAAATACAACCTCTTGTGGAGTGCTAGACATACCAGCATAAAACATAAAGTTTTTATGTGCAGCCACAAACTTAGCACCAGATACAGCACTTTCACTTACATCAGTTGCACTCATAGATGAATTAAATACTACAGGAGCATTAGCACCATCCGCACATATTAGTTTGTCGTTACCGTCAAAGTTAAAACGCTCAAAGTTGTACTTACCTGCATTAGTTCTACCTGTATCTCTTTGCGTCCATGATTCTGATACTACATCGTTTGCTGCATGATTAGCTGCTGTCGTACTAGAGGTTGCACGAGTTACGCCTGTGAAGGTTGTAGATGTAACCCCCGTATAAGTAAATATCTCACTGTTTATTTGCAATGTACCGCTACTACTAAACCCTGCAGTAGAATCAACAGTAATTATCCCAGAGCCTGTCATGCTTGTGCTGGACTCTACTTTTAAAAGTAACTCTGTAGAACCTGCGGTAAATATTCTTTCTCCACGAGCAGCTACAACTCTGTCTGCAAATATACAAGTTAGCAAAGTTTTTTCTGATGCAGTATTAGTTTGTGGTATCTGTTGGTTCACGTATTTACGAAAACCATTTATCCTTCTATAACCACCTTTGATGTCAGGCTCAAAGTTTACTAACTCAAGAGCTTGACCGGGCTGCATAATAAAAGTGGACTTGTTTAAAACTAGCCCACCTTCGCAGTTGAATGTAGCGGATTGGAGAGTTGATGTATCTGGCATTCTAAGATACTCTTAACACAGGATTGTATGTTGTTGTGTCATTTCCTAAAACAGTTGATCTTAAATAGTCGTACTTGTTTATTACAAGTGTTTGAATGTTTTTTATACCTTGTTCAAATCTGTCAAAGTTTACTTGATATTGTTGTAACTCGCCACGATACTGATACACGTATGCTACTGCACCATCTATTATTACTGGTGCAAATCTGTCTGGTATGGTTGTCGTGTCACCATGTGCAGATAAATCAGATGGAAACGTAAAAAAGTCAAATGTTAGTACGTATTGTTTATCAGGAAATGGATATAGCAAATAGTTGTTATCTAATGTTCTAACTATAAATCTAGGTATACCACCTCTGCTAAACTGTGTAACTGTAACTCCGCTAGAGTGTGTTTCTGCTGTAGTGCTATTGGCTCCTCTGGTACAACCTGTTATGTCATTACCTGTTATACCTGTATACGTAACTTGCTCACCTCCTATATGCACTGTACCAGAGGAGGCAAAGTCACTCGTAGATGTGAGTGTCAGTGTGGTCACAGAACTTGAATGTGAGCCATTTAGCGTTGTAGATTTAACGTCATCCTCTTGAATAGCGTAGTCTCTAGAAATGTATTCGTTGTAGTTTAGCTTAGTTAAACTGTTACCTGTTGTATTTAAGTCAGTATCTTTTTTTATTCTAGCTGTGTTATAATCTATATACTTTGCACTCGTAGGCAAAGAGTATCTAGTTACACCAGCAGTTAGAGTTTGATTAGTTGTGCTATGATTAAATGGATAGCCAAACTCTCTTTGATTAATATAACGTATGGCATCGTTTACTGCATTTTTACACTGTGTTTGCACACCTCTAGATGCAGAGAAGTTAGAGGACGTAAGCTCTACCTCATTCATTCTAACAAGTGTTTTGTTTGTTAGTGTAAGAAATGTTTCTGCCATGCCACTGTCCTAAAGATATAGTGAGGGGGCCAGTTGCCCAGCCCCCAAGTTTAGTTACGCGAGTAAATCACGATCCACTTCGTTAGCAGAACCTGACTGTGATACTTCATCCATAAGGACACATACCGCAAATACACGGATAATACCGCCAGTAATAGTTCCACTTGACGCATGAATCTCCACGTCAATCGTATCTGCTGATGCAGTAAACGCTGGTACGTTAGCAACGACACCGCTAGACAGACCTGCAGGTGGAGTAATGTCTCCTACTGAAGCACCATCTAAGTCAAATGACGCAGCAAACAAGTCTACGTCTGTCCCTGTAATACCAACATGCAAAGCAGAGTCAGTAGTAGTACCTGTCATAGCAGTGACAACTTTGAAACCTGCGTACAGGATCATAGTGTTTGCTGGGACAGCGATAGCTTCGATGATGTCATTAGCTGCTAGAGCAGTGCCACCATTTTGTAGAATTGCATCTGCAAGATCAATATCGTTCTGCAGAGTTACCAAGCTACCACGAAGCTGCTTATTGCCTGTACCGCCATTGTTGGAAGTAGAGGCTGAGTTTGTGGACATAGAAATAGTAGCCATAATTCAATCCTCCCTTACGCTGCGTTATACTTGGCAGTCACGATACCTTCAGGACGAAGAATCTTTCTACCATATAGATGCATACCACGGACAATGTCAGCAAAGCTGTCAGGGTCACGATATGTTTCAGTCTTGTTGATCTGCTCTGCAGTAGCAACAGCACTGTCATGTCCACCAACAATCACTCCAAAGTTAGAGTTCTGGTTAGCTGTTCCTGATGTGCCGGGTCCAGTTCCTACGGATGGTAGGTTTGAGGACGTGTACATACGGAAACCATGAAAGTTGTTAATCACAAGACCGTTGCGAAGACCACCTGACTCACCAAAATCAGCGTTCATAAAGCGGCTGTCTTCGTCACGAAGTAGCTCCATAAACACCGGATCCACTACGAGCCAGCGACCATCTGTGTCTACCTGCTGTTGATCAAGCAAACGAGCCATACGAGCTACAACCATTGCTGGTGAAGCTGTTGCAGTTGGCAGTGATGTAGCACCGGGCATACGTGCTGTCAGTGGGATAGAGTGGTCCCCTGCGGACGCTGTAGTGATGTTACCAAATGATGATTTGATAATCTTCATAGAAGACAACAGTTCATCTGATCCAGCAGTAAGAACAGACTTAGAACCGTTTACGGTTGTATTAGCTGTGTCTGGTGAACCATGTAATGCAGACTGTGTAAAACCTGCAAGATAACCTAGCACGTCTTGGTCGTACTGATCTTTCAGACGATAAGCTGCACGGTCCGTAGCAAGCTGCATAAAGTTTACGTGCGAGTGTGCCTCTTCAATGTCATCCATTTTAAAAGCAAAATAGTTGCTCTTGTCAATGGTCAAGTTGAAGTCTTCATCATCAAGATCCTGCGCTGTGACAGTTGTGCCACGAGTGTAGGCTTGTACTGAAATTTCAGGTTCTTTGATAATACGCACGGTATCCCCTTGCGCACTAATCTCCCCAAAATAATCAGAGTTAGTTATTTCTCCTACTACGGTACTTTTGCGGAACGCAAGCTGTACCTGTTTGGAGTAGATTACGGGACTAAAATTACCGTTAGGTAAGTTGCCGTAACCTGACGCCGATGAAAAAGCCATAATTAAAATCCTCCATATAGATGTTTGGCTTAGGTTAATAAGCGTGACACTTTGAAAGAGGCTAGTTATTCTAGGGTGCAATCAACATACACGTTGGCCTTTGTGCATGATGTCGGGCCTATACTAAACTAGGTAGGTCTTATCTTAGTATTTTAGCTTAGTGCGTAAAAGTAAAAAGGTAGCTAGTTGTACTAGGGCTTTATACTTTTAGTTCATAGACATAGTTATATCTACTTAATTTACTATGTCAAGACTTTTTTTACCTTGCACCACCAGAAATATCATATATGAACTTACCGTTGCGTATTGCTTCCATAATATCATCTGATCGTGCTTCGTATTCTTTCGATGACATACGTTGTACGTCTGACTCTTTAATCTGTCCTGCTACACCTGCATCGTCAATCCTAGTGTTTCTCTTTGTCTTAACTTGTGATGCAGCTTCTTTTGTGTTGCGCTTCCTAGACTTTGTGTCCATGCCCTTGTCTACCTTAAACAAGTCTATAACTCGTATCACGGACTGAGGGTCATCTTGGTTTTCGTACAGTGCATCCTGTACCCACTTAGGTTGTTCTTCTGCCCAGTTGTGGAAGTCATCACTATCTCGTAACTCATCAAAGTCAGCGTGTGCTGAACGTATTTCATTCTCTGATTTAGAGCGCTGGGTGGCAGCGTTGATCTTATCAATCTCTTGTAGCCTCTGATCTGCCTTTGCAAACTTTTCGTCTGCTTTTTTAGTAGCGATAGTCTCGACTATGCTTGCTATATCGGGATACTTTTTAGCCCACGCCTCTATGCTTTCATCTGAAGAGGGCGCTCTTACATCACCCTTAACAGCATTTTTTATCTGTTCTTTTAGTTCTTTTATTTCTTCCGTTTGTTTGTTTAGATGGATGCGTAAATCACCGTACCGTTTCTTATACGTTCTTTCTTCTGCAGATAGCGTTTCTTCTTCAACTTCTGTATTGGACGCTTTCTCTTGGGCAGCTTCTTCCGTTGCGGGTTGCTCTGCGTTCCCTTCAAGGAGGGCTTTAAGTTCTGCCTCATCCTTTTCTATGCGTTTCTTGTTTGCGTTACGGTTTGACTTGGGTTGTACAAATCCTGCATTCTTTGGGGTTTCCACTTCTGTTAGTTCTGGCATTTTGTTTTCCTTTTTTATGTGGGGCCAGCATATAGCCGGGTAGCCTTATTTTTGTTTGTCTTCGTCGGGTTCTACATAATCCTCGCCAAACGCTTCCTTTAATACATCCTCACTTGGTTTTAATTTATCAGTGTCTAAAACTGGTGGTGTATCAGGATCGTCATCATCATCTTTTTCAAAGAAAGGCTGATCAAAAATAGGAGTACCTTTTGTTTGACCTGTTTTATCAAGATTAGAGTTTGCTAAGTTAGCGAAATACTGTGCTCTAAATAATATATTGTTTGTATCATCTGATAAAGGATTACCATCTGCATCTTTACCTGACTGTAGTAAACTATTTATTTTTTTATTTATTCCATCTGTTTGTTTTAGTGTGCTATTGTTTGCTAATTTAGTTAAGGCAAAACCACCGCCGGGAAATATTACGTTTCCTACAAGCTGTAGTATAGCTTTCTCAACTAATGTTAATTTACCTACATCTTTACTTTTTCTTTTGTCTGTATCGGCTATGTATTGTTTAAAGTCACTTGTAGACCAATCAGTAGGATCTGTATTTCTCCAAGAGGGGGGTTGATCTTTTAAGTCAAACCCACGGTCCCTATCATCTTCTTCTCTTTTTTGTTCTTGTTGTTCTACAGGTGCGACTGCTTTTAATGTGTATCCTTCTGGTATAGGGCTTAGAGGTCTGCCATTAAAGAATACTATTTGTATTTCTGGCTTTGATGGGTGTACATACTGTTTAAACTCAAAGCCAGTAAACATCTCGCCTGTACCACCAAAGCCCCCAAAGCCGCCGCCTGTAGGTTGAGGTATCTCACGATCAGGTATATCTTTTACTTCACCACCTTCGTTAAAACCTTTAGTTTCTTTTTTAGTAGCTGTAATTATTTTACCTTTTTTGGTAACATTGCCTTTACCAAAGACTTCTTCAATTAAACGAATATAATCCTGAGTCTTCTGATTTCTTTGAAAACCTTTTGTGGTAACTTTACCTTCACCTTTACCTGTCCCCTCATAGACAGAAAAGTGAGCTTTACCATTAGGTTTGATAGCATTCTCAGCTTGTCTAGCAATGTTAATAATATTTTTATCTTCTTGAATAACATTTAGTACATTATGAGACATTGCCATGTCAGCTTTTCCATCCCTAACAGACTCAACAACATCTTTATTATGTTCAGGTGATCTGTTAAAAGGATCGTATACTTTTACTGTAGCACCTTGTTCTGCAGCATCGTCTACAAGATTATCAAACTTTCCACCACCAATATCAACTATAAGGTCGCCCTCTTTAATATCACCACGTTTTTTAAGTTCGTTATAACCTGCAGGTTTCTTACTTACGTTAATAGATGTTTCTGCTGAATCATAAAGTTGATCAGGATAAGACCAAATATCATCAATCTTTTTAGATATTAAAGTTTTTGCAACACCACCAAGACCGGGAACAAGACCTACAGCTTCACCTGCAACCATCATTCCTACTTTACCATAGTCAGGATTATCTTTTTCTAATTCTTCTTTAATATTGGAAACAGTCATAGCAGTTCCAACACCCGGAAGCATACCAACTATATTTTCTACAGATTGTTTAGTAGCTTCTTTAGACCTGTCTAAATAATCTTGACTAACAGTTCGTCTTGGTCTGTTGCGCCCACTACTAAAAACTTCTTCTGTTTGAGAATTAACAACACCACCCTCTTGTAACTTTTGTGGTTCTTGATCTGTTTCTAGCTCATCATCTCTAAAGAAAGACTCTTCACCTGCTTTAATTCTCTTGAAGCCTTGCTCTGCAGCTTTCTGTAAGTTCTCAAAAAACTCTGTGCCGTAGTAACGTCTGGTTGCAGCGTTAATCATAAACTCGTTAGGGCTTGCCATGATAGGTATATCATCACGTACCTCTGCAGTTGTGGCTCCTACTGGGGCAGTGTTACCACTGACAGGATCTTTCTTCTCAGTGAGTATCTCTTCCATTTCATTATCTACAGCACCACCCTCAGCAAACTTTAAACCAACACCAGCCACAGGTCGGTCTACGCTTCTGCCACCAAGAAAAGCTCTAAAGCCTCCTCCTAAACCGACAGTTAAAACATCATTACCTGCTATGTTATCAAAGCCTACATTGTCACTTATATTTAGTAAATCTTTTACATCCATAACTTGTTTAAAGCTATCTCTAGTTTTTTTAGCTATATCATCAGAGGCTTTATATCTATCAAAAAATCCTTGATCAAAAGAAACTTTATCATTGGATACACTACCTATGGTATCACCTGAGTCATCAGTTACTGGTATGGATAGTTTTTTTGCCTCTTGTGGGGTATCATCATCGTCTTTTGTTGGATCAAAAGGTGGTGATGGTTTAACATTATCTGGTCTAGCTCTAGGTCGTATGGAGCTAAACATTACGGTATCATCCTCTGCCATTTATTTCGTCCCTCAAATATGTTAAACGTTTAAGTGCAGCTATCTCACCTTGAGCACGATAGATACCCTCCATGCTTGTCTCTTGTTCTAGTTTGCGCTGGGCTGTCTCTATCTTTTCGTTAAGCACTTCTAAGAATCCATCCCACAGAGGTTTATCGTTTACTAACTTTTTTACTATCATGTACCAGTAAATCCTTGCTCACCCGGCGCTGGTGCTGTGCCTGTGCCTATAGTGCCGCCACCTGCACCTGTCGTATCAGCTACGCCTGTACCTGCTGGGGGAGGTGTAACACCTTCAGGTGGTGGTGCTCCTTCTGGTGCTGCGCCTTGTGGGGGTTCAGGAGGTGTAGCAAACTTCTTGAGTATCTCAGCTTGTATGGCTGCATCACTCAGTGAGTTTGTAACTTTGTCAGGATCAAGATCCATGCTCTTAGCTATCTCACGTATGATGTAGTCAGACTTAACGAAGGGCTGTAGCATAGGATTAGATGCAACACCTAAGAACTGCATCAAGCGCTGGGAGCGTACCTCGTTAGCCATCAGACTTTCTGTGCCTTGTGCTTTTACTTCTAAGTCACCCTTGATACTTTCATCGTAGTCAAACTGCATATTAAACGCAAAGAAAGCACGACCTAAAGGTGCAATAAGATAGTCATCTACGTTCTTTACTACATTCCTAATACTACCGTTAGCAGCAGACATAAGCATACTGATACCACTAGCAGTACGGCCCACACCCTGTATGCCTGTCTGACCATGTGCGAAAGATGGGAAGCCAGTAGATTCATCTGCTAGTACCCTCGCTTTATCAAATAGTTGCATGTTCTCGCTGGCTACATTAGGGAACTTAGTACCAAAGATACCTTGACCGGGAGCCCCACCCTGTCTTCGAAACACCTTGCCCGGATATACAGACAAGTCTTGGCCCGGCACTAAGTTAGTCTCATCTACTTCGATTATAAGATTACCACTTAGTGCTGCATTATCTATAGCCATACGCATAAACCCGTTCATTAGGGTCTGTGTATCATCCATGTTTTCTGCTATACCTACCCCAAAGAATGAGTATGGGTTTAGTTCATATGGTACAGCGTAATAAGGTATACGTGCTGGCTTAAACGGGTTAAGAACTAAACGTAAAACTTTACCGTTGCACACCCAAGCATTTACACTTAGCTGCTCTGAGTCACGTAATTCTTTAGGTATTGTTACACCGTGTTCTGCTAAGATGTCTGTGTCTACGTAACCCCAAAACTCTAGCACCTCGTAGCGATATGGAGCAGAGCTATACTGTGACTCATCCTCCATGTCTTGTTCCCAGTATTTCTTTTCGTAGGACTCGCCCATAGCTATAGCTTCGTCTATAGACTCTTCTCTAAAGAACGGTCTTGACTTTAAACCACGTATCTGTGAGCGTGTCATACGGTGACGCTCTACTACATACTCTGCTTCGTCCATGTTGTAAGCATCAGGGTCAGGATAGAAGTTCCAAATACTTACGTGACTTGTAGAGGGTACAGTCTTTATTGTAGGATCGTAGTTGCCATCATCACCCCAGTTAGGATACTCTTTGTCTATGGCAAACGGACCCTTCATTATACCTGTTCCAAAGAGCGCCATCTCAAAAGATGTATGACGTAACTGTTTGTTTGCGCCACTTTCTTCTAACTGATCGTGTATTTTCTTTTCCATCTTCTTAGCTGCAACCATAGCAGGATGAAAAGTAACTGTGTCTTGTGTTGTACCCGGACCCTCTATAATTTTATCTGATGCGTACTCTAGCTTGTCTTCTAGTGGACCCATGCGCTTCATGCGGTCATACATTGTCTCGCCGGGTTTTAGCTTCTCATCTGGGTCAAACAAAAGTGTGACGGGTGGTTTGTTACCAAAGGCATCCTCTAGTTGATCTTTGGCTTCCTCTGCTTGAGGGTTTATACTAAGATGCATAGACTCAGCTACACCCTCTGGTAAAGTTGTAGGATTGACTGTGAGAGGAAAGCGAGAGTTACCAAATAAAACATCTACAATCTGTCCGTATGCAGCTAGTGTTTTTGTTTTAGTTACCTTAATAAACACACGAGACTTTTCAGTTTCAGTAAACTGCACGTCTGTGTTGTACAAACCACGATAGTTTCTGTACGCACGTAGCCATCTGTTCTCATCTGCAAACCTTGCATCCTCTGCACGTTGAAACTTAGACTGTACGAAAGCTACAACACCCAGCGCATCTAGCTCATCTGAGTCTTGAATAGATGATACTTCATCTGTTTCAAATAGTTCGCCTTGATTGTTTTCTGTTTCTGCCATGTTATCTAATATCCAAATACTGAGTCAGCGGCTTGAAAGCCTGTCCTGTGTGATACAGGATTGTAATCCCATAAGGAACTACGGGGTCGTGTCATTATACCATACCTTAAAGCATCGTACAAGTGGTCCTCTGAGTTAGTATCCACGTCTTCTGGATTTCTTTTATCTAACGGTATACCCGGAAGCTGTGCTATCGTGTTGGTGCAAGTAGAAAAGAACACAAGTCTTGGCTCCTCAGTAAACTCATCCACCTGCAAACGGCGGTGTAGCTCGTTCTTACCTGCCACCCTTGAACCTTTAGAACGGTCAGAAGGTCGCCAACGCAAACCCTTCTGGTTCATCTGTTCAGCCAAAGAGGGTCCAGTGTCTCCACGCTTGTGCCACAGGGAGCTATCCAACACACCGTACCTGATATTATCACCATGCTCTGCTTCCAATATCATATCTGCTAAATCTGTTGCTGTAACTCTAGAACAATATAACTCTCTATATACTACTAACTGTTCTTGTGGATTGACTGCTAACCAAACAACTCCTGTGTAGCTACCGTAACCGTAGTCGCAAGCCCTAAACTTGGCCCAGCTTTTAGGTATGTCATACGGTTCAACTACGTGTATCTTTCTGTTAAACTCAGGGAATGCTGCTCCCTCGTTTACATCCCAGTTCCCTTCTAATAACTGCTTTCTTTGATGCTCTGGAAGTGACAAAAGCATTGCTTCGTAGTCGCCACTCTCAGCTAAGTATGGATTATCAAAGAGACTAGCAGGTATAAATCTTCGTTTGAATAGGGGTTGACCAGCTTTACTATGCCCTTGTGGAAACTTTAAAACCTCACTAGTCTCTATGTCCGTTGCCCAGAAAGGTGTATTAGGTTTTGCTGGGTCAATGAACATCTTCTTAACCCATGCGTGACCGGGGCCACCGGGGTTTGTTGTTGCTCTCATGTACAAGCCTAAATCTTTGTTTGCACTACGTAATCTTGAACGCATGTAGTTCCAGCTATAGGGGCTGTTCCACTGCGTCAACTCGTCAAAGGCTACATAGTTAAACGCTTGTCCTTGATAGCGCATAACATCTGTGTCTCTGTCCAAGTACGACATCCAAAGTGTGCCGCCTCTAGGTGTAGTCCACTGTGACTTACGCTCTGACCATTTAATATTAGGTATTGCTTTAGGGTATAACTCTTGACTTTTTTGTATTAGCTCTCTTAGTTCTTCTGTTGTGTGGCGTACAAGCAACCCACTAAAGTCAGGGCTATTTAAATTACGAAGAGGATCAGCTAAAGTTGCATACGACTTGCCACCACCTGCTGCACCACCGTATAATACCTCTCGTTCTGATGCTGCTAGATACTGTGTTTGAGGGCCGGGGTTAGGCTGAAATACAACATTCTGTGCGCGTTCTACGTTGAACTCAGGTGGCTTCACTTGCGCTGGGGGTATCGCTGTCACCACTTTCTTCTTCGTAGGTGTAGGCTCCTGTTCTTTCTTTTTCGAGTATTTCGATTTGACGTAACGCCTTTTCGAGCCGCTTGGCATACTGGCGTTTAATTTTAGTAATCCTCTTTCGCTTTCTTTCGACATCTAATCTTTTCTTTAACCCGTGGTGTGATATACTTTTGCCTGACTGTGTAGTTAGCCAAGCTGCAACTTGTCTTAAACTATATTGTTTTATGTGTTTTTTAGCTAATTCTAATAACTCTAATTCTGTAGGTATAGGGTTTAACCACTCATCATCCTGTGGATCTACCTCGTAGCCAAACGGAACATATTGGCTGAGTCTAGGTATTCGCATCCAGAGCTTCGCTTTGTACGGAACTCTAGGAAGCATCCAGTATTCATACTGTAGGGGTCTTTCATTCCTCAGTTGTAGAAGCATCGTTCTCTTTAGGTGGCAATATAAATAATCCACCTGTAGACTCCACTGAAACCTTTTCAGTTTTAACTATACCTGCGCGATCAAGTATCTGACCTGCAGCCATAAGTGTTTCTTTTATTCCTAGCTGGGTAGGATCGTCCAAAGCCTTACCATAAGCAACTGCAGCTTTGGGTCCAATCCGTGACATATACGTTTTAGTAGCCTCGAATATCTCATCCTTCAATGTCTCCACTATAGCTGTCGTAGGCGTGTTGTGACTGTAGCCAGCCAACTTCTTAGCTGTCACAGCGTCACCGCCAGCCTCTTCAAACAAGACCTCTAGAAACTTAACTTGTTTTTCGCTTAGTGTTCTTGCCATTTTTCTTTGCTCTTTTTCTTTTATCTAGATACATCTTAATAAAGCCAGCGATGGTCCACGCTCCATTAATCAGGTTCCACACCTATTTTACCTTCCTATAGGCTCTGGTTTTTTTTGCGATTTTCTTAGGTTGAGCCACAAACTGCTTACCTGCCTTAGTGCCTTTTCGTTTAGCTCTGGTTGTAGCGGCATACTCAGCATCGCTAAGAGACTTAATAGCCGCAGTAGGTAAATACCGCTCACCAGTTTTAGCACTAGGCTTACCACTTTTAGTGCGCCACTTTTGCTTTGTCCATGCCTTTAGACTTCTTTGTGATTTCTTGAGAGCCATTAAGCACCTTCACAAGCCATAGCACCACAGCTACAACTTTTACAGCAGCTTCTGTTTCTGAAAGCACACCATAATCTTCTTATATATTTAAACATTATTTATACCCTCCACCTGCTTTTTTGTAAGCAGAGGCCAACATCTGTGCTTTACGTGCTGACCACTGCCCCGGTTTACCACCTTTACTACCAGCTTTTATTCTGGCAAACTGACGTTTACGCATGGCTGGCTTAGTGTAGTTACCAGCTTTGTTTACTGTAGATTTACTTTTAGCCATTAAAACCTCCCGACATACTTAGCTATCTGCGAACAAAAAGGTAATAAAGCTATTGCCATCATTAAGTTTGCACCTGTATGTATTATAGCTATTCTTAGTGTATCGCCTTTTGGCATACCGTCACTAACGAAAAACCCTGCAAGCCAAATTGTTCCAGTTGTTCCTATGTTTGCTCCAAGCACTGCCGCTATTGCAGCAGGTAAAGGTAAAGCACCAGAAGCAACTAAAGCTATGATCGCAGTAGTGCTAAGAGAGCTAGACTGCCAAGCTAGGGTCATTGCTATCCCACCTATGAACATATAGATAGGGTTGCCTAGAAACCATTGCAGGTGTTCTATATTACCCATG